>Ga0116168_1000086_pt1 | contig 93061 bp, 72 predicted proteins | sample AD_UKC129_MetaG_FD_89795 | JGI IMG/M metagenome (GOLD analysis project Ga0116168, IMG submission 89795) | Active sludge microbial communities of municipal wastewater-treating anaerobic digesters from Canada - AD_UKC129_MetaG | ecosystem: Engineered > Bioreactor > Anaerobic > Digestate | place... | reverse complement strand
GGGCTTTGGCGGCGGTGGGGGCGGCGTGCTGACAGTTCCGCGCGTTGCAGTGGGGGGGGGTGGCTTCGGCGGCGGCGGCTTCGGCGGCGGTTTCGGGGAACAAGGCGGTTTTGGGGGCGGCGGCGTGGGCGGCGGCGGCGGTCTGGCCAACGTCACGCGCACGAACTCGCAGGCGGCCATTCAGGTCGCTGTCCAGAACTTCTTCGCCACGGTCGGCGTCGATCTCAGCCCGCAGAGCGGGAAGAGCGTGTTCTTCAATGACCGGCAGGGTTCGTTGCTGGTGCGCGCGACGCTGGAGGAGCTGGATATCATTGAACAGGCCATTCAGGTACTGAACATCGCTCCGCCTCAAGTGACGGTGAAGGCGAAGTTCGTTGAAGTGGCGCAGAACGACACCAAGGCGCTCGGGTTTGACCTGTTTCTTGGGAACATGTTGATGGGCAACGGCGCCATGGGCCTTCAGGGCGGCACCGCGCCGAGTTACAGCGGAGCGCCGTCGGCGGCGAATCCTTTGGGAACGTTCCCCGGGAACATCACCACCCTGCCGGATGGAACGATCAACAATACGACGATTGCTCCGGCCTCGTCCGACTCGCTGATTACGAGCGCGCTGCGGAACCAGGTGAATGCGCCGGCTCTGGCGACCTTCACGGGAATTCTCACGGACCCGCAGTTCCGTGTCGTGCTCCGCGCATTGGAACAGCGCGACGGCGCGGACATCCTGAGCGAAGGCCAGGTTACCACGTTGAGCGGGCGCCAGGCGCAGATCCAGGTCATCGACCTGCGGTTCGTCGTCACGACCAGCGCCCTGCAGCAGGGCGGCGGCTTTTTTGCCGCAACCGCCGGGACCATCGGCACGGCCGTCAACCAGCCGGCAACACAGGGCATCGTGCCTCAGGCGACGCCGATTCCGCTGGGCCCGACGCTGGACGTTCTGCCGACGGTGTCTGCGGACGGCTTTTCGATTCAGATGGTCATCATTCCCACGATCACCGAGTTTCTCGGTTACGATGATCCCGGTCCGTTCCTGATCCAGGCGCAGGGTATCGGCGGCGGCGGCGACGCCAGCATTCCGCTGACCGCGCAATTGCCGCTCCCGCGCTTCCGCGTCCGCCAGGTCACCAGCACCGTCAACGTCTGGGACGGCCAGACCATCGTGCTCGGCGGCCTGCTGTCCGACAACATCATCCGGATCAAGGACAAGATTCCCGTTCTCGGTGATCTGCCCGTGCTCGGACGCCTGTTCCGGAGCGAGTCGAACCAGACGCAGAAGAAGAACCTGGTGATTTTTGTGACGCCGACGATCATCGATCCGGCCGGCAATCGCTTCCATTCGGAAGAGGATCTGCCGTTCGCGAAGAATTCCATTCCGCCGCAGCCTGCGCTTTCCGGCAACCCATGATCCTGCCGGATAGCCGGCGCGTAAACCTGGTGTGTCGTCGCGTCCCGGCAGAAAGGCATTGTCGAGTTCGGTTATGAACGTAGTGAGAAATGGACAGGGAATCCAGGGGTTGGAGAACGTCCGCAAACGAGTTATGCGCATGTCGCCTTTGAAACAGTATCTATGGATTTGTTCCTGTCTGGCGCTGGCTGCCTGGACCGCGCAGGTGTCCGCCGCGAGTCTGATTCCGGGGGGAGAACGTGCGATCCTCGGCGCCGTTCCCGGCGATCAGATCTTTCCGCAGGCGGCCATCAGCACGACCGGCGGTTTCCTGGTCTGGACGGACAATGCCGTTTCAGACAAGGGCAGCCGGATTATGGCGCAGCAGTTGGATGCGGCCCTGACGCCGATCGGGGCGCCCATTACCGTCAGCTCGGCATGGAAATCCAAGGCAACCGGCGATCAGGAGAAGCCCGAGGTCGCCCTGCTGCCCGACGGAGGGGCCGTTGTTGTGTGGCAAGGCACCACGTTGAGCAAACGGCTTCAGGTTCGCCAGATCTTCGCCCGGTTCATTGGCCCCGACGGGTCGTTGGTCAAGAAGGACATCCGGGTGAATGCCAACCGAAAACTGCATCACACCGATCCTGCAGTGGCGGTTCTGACAGACGGCACGGTGGTGGTGGTCTGGACGGCGTCCGACCAGGACGGCGATCGCAAGGGTGTATTCGCCAGGCAATACACGTCGTCAGGCAGGGCCATCGGGCGCGAGTTCCAGGTGAATCAGTTCACCTTGAACAACCAGCGTGACCCGGCGATTGCGGCCCTGGCTGACGGGAGGTTTGTGGTGGCATGGATTACTGAGCTTCAGCGTGCCGCCGCGAGCGTGGACGTCTGCGCCCGGATATTCAATGCCGACGGCTCGCCGGCCACGGGAGAGTTTTTCGTGAATCCGAGCTCTGCGAATCCGTGCGCCAGTCCTGCCGTGGCCGCATCGCCCACCGGCGGTTTTGTGGTGGCGTGGAGTCAGAATGAACTTCTCGTCTCCACCGCCGGAAGCGGTAGTGGTGTGGCCGTACTCGGTTCCTCCGCCCGGTCCACGAACAGTTGGGATGTTTTTGGGCGGATCTACGATTCGAACAACAATCCCGCTCCGAACATATTCCGCTGGAACACGCGGTCGTATGGCGACCAGTACGTGCCGCGAGTCTGCGCGGTGGGCAATACTTACGCGGCCGTGTGGACGAGTCTGGGTCAGGACGGTTCCTGGGAGGGTGTATTCGGTCAGTTGGTCTCAAAGAGCGGCGCGTTCGAGGGCTCCGAGCTGTCCGTTAACACAACCACCATCAGCCGGCAGCTTTATCCGACGATCGTGTCGGACGGGATTTCACGGTGCCTGGCGATCTGGACTTCCTACGTTGTCGGCGGGGGGAACCTGGATCTGTATGCACAGCCTTATCAGTTGGTGGAATGAGAAGCTTTCCTATGTCACGAGCAATCAAGTCCATTTGCGCAACGCTGGTGATCACGTTTACCGTGTCGTCGGCATTCGCCTTCTCGCTGGTCGGACCCTTCACTGAATATCAGACCACGGAAATCGGCTACGACGTGGATGACGATTTTGGCGGTCCGATGAACCTCGGGGAGGGTTATCGATGGAACATCAAGACCATCACGTGGGGCTTCGATGATGATTTCCTGCTTTACTTTGGAAATCCGGGTTCCAATGCGCTGTACGAAGCGATGGAGATTCTGAATGGTCTTCGGCCGTTCTCGAAGATGAGCGCCACGCTTTCGGAGTTTCCGACCGACACGATGCGAATCAACCACGTTGCGGCGGCGCTGGGCCTCATGGACCTGAAATCCGCCACGCTCGGCCTCATGATGGGACAGTTGGGGTTGACGGCGCCGGAGCGCTATGTCTGGGCTCTCCGCAGCCGCCAGGATGTCGATGGCACCGTCCAGTATCTCGTGATCATGCGCAACTTCGATCCCGTAAGGCGCGTGCCGACGCCTTACGTGAACGATGTCCTCTACACGTACGCCATTATTGATCCTATTCCGTTCCAGGGCGGCTCTTTTGCTGACGCGGTGGAGATCCCGGTGGATCCGGACGCGTTGCGGCCGTTCAGTTCTGTGGCGTCGTTCGACGATTTGATGCGGGGGGAGAATCCGGTTTTCGGAGTAGGCAACTACTGGACCGGGCTGACGCGGGATGACGTTGGGGGGCTTCGCTATCTGTACGAGAAGGGCAAGCTCAATTCCCGGATGGAGTCGTTGGTTCCGGGCGTGACCAATTCGATTGGCGGGGGGAGTGGTTCGCCCTGGGGCCCGATCAGCGGGTCCAACGCGGTGGTGGACGTGGCCCTGCGGACGGGCGTGGACAAGATTCAATTTCAGTTTATGAAATCGACTTTCGGAGTGTTCACGCCGCGAACCAACTCGTTCGTGGATATGTACTACACGAATAACTTCCGGCAGGTGAAGCAACGGGTGGAGCGGGTACTGGAGGTGCCGGACATTCTCTTTTCCGCGGCCGACCTGGGGTTGAGTGATGGAGGCCTTCCGATTCTGTACGCGCGCACCACGGCAGCTTCGGGGTCCAACTTTGTGAATAATGCGTCTCTCAATTCGCCGCTGGGAACGGGGTCCACAGACGGGCCCGGGCAGATCAATCCGAGTGTGGTGATCACGTTCAGCAAACTGGGGCCCAGTCTTGTCAACCAGGATTCTGCCTTTTTGGACCAGGCCAACGCCTCCCCGAACGTGGCCTGGGGTTCGTTTGGAGGCGGAACCAATATCATCATCTACCCGGTAGGGACCACCATCCAGGACCGGGAGCTATTGCTTTTCCGGAACCAGTTCTAGCACCGGACGACTTTGCATATGAAACGACTGCTGATTTCGCTCCTGCCGATGGCCGGGTTGTTGTCCGGACCGGTACTTGCCGCGGATCTGGTTTATACGAACAATGGACAGACCTTCAATCCCCACATCAATGCGAAAACGGTGATCAACCTGGGGATTTTGCAGGCCAGCACTGTGCAACCCTACGAAACGTACAGCACGGAAGTTTTTACGAATGCGGGCACCATGCTGGGGAGCGTTGGTTTCGTATTTCAGAATGTCTCGCCCGACAGCCCCGAGCGAAGACTGGCATCCATTTTCGTCAACGAAAACCCCGGCTACATCGATGTTTTTGATCCGACGAGCATCACGCCTCCGGCCACCAGCATTCCCTGCGTGGTGGCGACGGTAGATCCAAGTTACCTCTGGATTCTGGCCACGAATATCATAACCGGCGCCGGCGTGCCTACGTTGGGATCGGCTCTTACGGTGGGCGCCAACGGCGAAATACGCCTGGTGGGAACGAACGTGAACCTGTCCTGGAGCGGCCTTCAGGTCGCTCCCGTCTGGTCCCAGGCACAGGGCACGTCAACCATCGGCGATCCCCCCACCGAGTTCCGGCCCGATGTGGCCGTGTACGACCGCTATGCTCTCGAAGGATCGTTCAGCCCGCAAAATTCGTTGTCTCCGGCGGGACTGTGGGATGGTTCGGTCGCAACGCCCCAGAACCCGTCGCCTGCGGACGCCCAGGCGTTCATTCCGGTCCTTGCCGATTCATACATCAATACCGCCCCGAATTCCTTTGCCAATCTCGTCCTGACAAACGTCACGGGGGATCTCAACGATGTCCAGTCCACGAACATTGAACTGATTCCCATCAGCTTCTCCACAAACATTGCCAAGGGTGCTCTGTTTGTCGGCGCGCCGCCGGAGTTCAGCGTGTCGGGCGGCTTCTCGGGCGCGAGCGGAAATCTGAGCGCGAGCGTCGTGCTTCAGACGCTCATTCCCAATCCGGTCACAGAGCAGCTTGAAACAGCGACCATCTACATCCAGGACAGCTTTCCAACGGGGACACGCGGTCTCCTCGCAAACGTCATTGGTTGCCCGCCGACCGGATCCCGGCCGTTGGCCTACACCGTGGACCGGCAGACGACAGTCGCCGGCAGTCCGGGTAATAACGGCGTTCCCGATCCGGACTTCTTCACGACTTCAAGCCAGTTGATCGACGACACGAACGTGCTCGCCGAGTTCACGCAGAACCCGGTCATCGATGCCGGCGATTACACGGCGTATTCACCCTTCTTCGACAACGTGGTATCTCGTCTGCCGGACATTCCGGCGGGTTCGGCCACCAACCTGCCCGGCCGCGTGCGCATTTTCGCCCACACTCTGGACCTGACGGAAACCCGGATCCGCGGGGAAGGAGAGATTTTCATCAAGAGCTCGAATCTCATCTCGTCCACGAACACCGTGATTGACGCCGAGAATCTGCGTTTCAACCTGGACGCCTCGGACGGCAGTCTGCTCGTGCAGAACCTGAGCAAGGACAACATCGCCCGCCTGCGCGGTGCCGTCCGCGCATGGACGGCCGTATGGGAGGACACCATCGAGGTGCGGTTGAACAATTACATCATCACAAACGGCGACATCGTCACGACCAATCCGCCGGTGCCTCCGGCCACCAACGAGGTGGTGACCACAAACATGATCGCCGTTTTCTCGCCGATCACGAACACCATCGCCGTTCAGTTTGCGGTGACCATGGTGGACGCGAACGGCCTTCAGACGCTCATCCCGGTGAACGTTTATGATTTCACGTCGCAGACACGGAACGTGGTGATCAACGACAACATGACCGTCATCGAGAGGCTCCGTCTGCTGGGCGAGAGCCTGACGATCAACGGCAACCTCACCATCCCGGGAGTCTACCCGACCAATCCTGTTACCGGGAGTGCCAGTCCTTCGGGGCTGGCGCTCTTCAACTGGACGGCGGCCAACGCCCCCAATCTGAGACATTTTACAAACAACGGCATGGTGCAGGTGGTCAACCTTGCCAACTTTGGACCGGACCGGGCTCCGTACGCCAACTTCGTCAACCACGGGGTGATCACCGCCAGCGGCATCTCCATCAGCAGCGACTATTATGAAAATACGGGAGACCTGACCGCCGCTTTCGGCGGGCTGTTCATACAAGGAAACAACGGAAAACTCGAAGGAGGCACCAGTCTCTCCGCTTCGGTGTCGCAGTTCTCCGGACGCAACCTCAAATTCAACAACTACGTGTTGACCGCCGCGGACAAACTGATCTTCCGGATCCGCGACTCGCTGTCCGATGCCGGCCCCGGGTCGGGCAACAGCTTCGAGTTGCAGAATGGATTCCTCATGGAGATCAAGCCGGCGACGGGCGACCTGCTGGGCACCACGATCCGTAGTGCGGCACCCTTGTCGCCGACCATCCGGGTGGATCACTTCTGGGCCGGTGAAGACCGCGGGCCGAGTCCGGCCGGCTTCACCAACAACGTCGCCATCGGACGCCTGGTGCTGCTGCCTCAGGCGACGCGTCCGTTGTTCGCCTTCAGCGGCACGGGCGCGCGGAACGGACTTTATGTGGACGTGCTGGACCTGGGCGCCTTCACCTCGCCGGCAGATCTGACGAACCGGATCCAGATCAATCCCAATCTCGTGATTTACTTCGCGGCGGCAACGCTGGGTTTCGTGCCGCCGAACAACGCCGACGGAATTGTGCAGCAACCCGAGGAGTATCTGGACGGCCTGTTCAACGGGCGCCTGCGCTGGGTGCGCACGTTCGCCGGCCCGAACAGCTCCCAGGTCACGGTCATCAACGGTCAGAGTGTGCCGGTCAATCGGGCGCTTCTGAACAGCCGCATCATCGATTCGGACAACGACGGGGTGCCGAACTTCTTCGATACTGCGCCGAATCTGAACGATCCGGATCCGGATGCGTTTGAAATTGCCAATGTCACGCTGGACGTGGTCGGCAACGGCACGATCGCCGGTTCTCCGCCGTTCCTGGTCGGCGAGGAGTATACTCTGTTCGCCGTACCCGCTTCCGGCTCTGCGTTTGCAGGGTGGACGGGTTCGGTTGAGGAGAGCGCGCGGGCGTTGACGTTCGTGGCGCAATCCGGCCAGTCGTTCACGGCCAACTTCGTCTTTGCCCCGGTGGTCGGCACCTACAGCGGATTGTTCGCCGAGCCGGGCGGGGCTAATCTCCTCGCTTCGGGCGGTTTCACGGCCAAAGTCACGAAGAGCGGCAAGTACAGCGCGCAAGTGCGGTTCGGCACACGCAAGTTCTCGTTCACGGGACGACTGGACGAGACCGGCTTTGACGCGCGGCAGGTTCGGGGCACGGCACTGTTCGTCGAGCTCCAGGCCGAGGCGGACCGTATCACGGGTACCGTGACGGACGGCGACTGGGTGGCCGATCTGATTGCCGAGAGGGTTGTTTACCACGCGAAAACGAATCCGGCCCCGGCCGGGCGCTACACGATGGTCATCCCGGGATCGCCCACCAACAGCACGACGGTTCCCATGGGCGACGGCCTCGGCGCGGTCACGGTAAGCACCAGCGGCAAAGTGGTTTTCAAAGGAACCCTCGCGGACGGAACGAAGATCACCCAAAGCGGCATGCTCGCAGGCGACGGACTGTGGCCGTTCTACGCTGGACTGTACCGGAACCTCGGCCACCTGTTCGGATGGCTGTCGGTCAGCGGTCCGCAGGGGGATATTGCGGGCACTTTGAACTGGGTCAGAGAGCCTGGTGTGAGTGACACGCTCTATCCGGATGGATTCACACTGAACACGCAGGTGATCGGGTCGAAGTATGACCCGTCGGTGGCGCCGGTGACCGGGCTGACGCACGGAACGCTCGGGCTGAGAGGAGGGAATCTGACTTCGGACCTGGCTTACTCGGTCGTGATCGGCACGAACAATTCCGTGACTGTTGTCGGCGCGGACAAGGCCAGCGTGAAGCTGGTGCGCAACCAGGGTCTGTTCAAGGGTTCGCTGGTGGATCCGGCGAGCGGTGGCAAGATCAAGATCAACGGCGCGGTTCTCCAGAATCGCATGTCCGGTTCCGGGTTCTTCCTCGGAACGGATCAGAGCGGCAGGGTGGCTATTGAGCCCTGACGGTGAGTTCACGCGCGCGTTGAATTCGGTGTTTGCCGCTTGACGAGCGGGAGCGCAAGAGAGGCTGTTGGCTGCCTCGGCATCGGCACATTTGACTTATTCAAGAGTAGAGAGCCATGAAAATTCACGTTGCTATTGCAGTGGTCGCGCTCGTTGGAACATCGGCTTCCCAGGTCCGGGGCGCCCTGCCGCCGAAATACGAAACCAGGCCTGACGTGGATCGTCGGATCGAATTGCGCCAGCAAATCCCCGCGCCCGCCGCCGCGGTAAATCGCCGGGCAGCGGCCGTGCAGGCGCAGGAGCGCGTGAAGTCGCTCGTTCCCGAAGTGCGGATTCGGGAGGATCGGATCCTCCAGAGGCCGATCTACGTGACGGCGCCGCGCTTTCTCTCCGGCCCGGGCGGTGAAGGCAAGGGCATCTCTCCGGAACAGTTGAACGCATTGCCCGCCGACGATGCCCATCGCCCGCTGAAGGCATTTCTGAATCAGCATCCGAACCTGTTCGGGCATGACGCGCGGGCGCTGGATTCGGCCCGCATCACAAGGGACAGTTCCACGCGCAACGGGTTGCGCACGACGGTCTGGGAGCAGGTGTTGGACGGCATTCCCGTCTTCGAAGGCGTGGTGATCAGCCACATTACGGGCAACGGCGAGCTGGTCAGCGTGGTCAGCCAGTTTGTCCCGTCGCCGGCGGAGGCGGCAAACCGGGGCACGCCGGGACGGGCGCAACTGGTATCCAGCCCGCGCGTGTCGGCCAGGGGCGCGGTGGTCCGTGCGGCCGCGTCGATTGACATCGAATTGGAGGAGGATGCTGTTTCCGTTGCAGGTCCGGTTCAGGGGTCCGAATTGCTTCATACCCTGCGCCACAGCCAGTTGCTGGGAGACAATTGGGCGAACCTGGTCTGGGTGCCGCTGGGCGAGGACGCTCTGCGGCTCTGCTGGCGCGTGATTCTCACCGCCGGAATGCCCCCGGCGCGATACCTCTTCCTGATCGACGCGCAATCGGGAGAGATCATCGTGCGCCGCAACATGACGGTGCATGCGACACCCGCGACGTACAACGTGTTCACCAGTGACAGTCCGAGTCCGATGAGCCCGGGGCATCCGACGCCGCAGAGTGCGCAGCCGCCGCTGGTTGAGCGGCAACTCGTCAGCATCGGCGAGCTCAGCGCCGATGCGTCGCCGGACGGCTGGGTGAGCGAAGTGAGCAATCCGCGGACTACAGGAAACAACGCTGACGTTTACCTGGACCGCAATTTGGATTTTCTTCCGGACACCGCGCGCCCGATGGCGACGGATCGCGTTTTCGATTTCCAGCTGAGCCTGGCGAACGATCCGGTCACCTATTCCAGCGCCTCCGCCGTGCAACTGTTCTACAATGCGAACTGGTATCATGACCGGTTGTATGACCTTGGATTTGATGAGCAGTCCGGGAATTTCCAGAACGATAATTTCGGCCGCGGCGGTCTGGATGGCGACGCCATCATCTGCCTGGTTCAGGCCGGTGCGGACGTTGGCGAGGCGGACAACGCGTTTTATCTGCCGGCGCCGGATGGGTTCCAGGCGTACGTGGCGATGTTCATCTGGTCGGGCCCGATGCCGGCGCGGGACGGTTCACTCGATCAGGAGATTGTTTTCCACGAGCTGACGCACGGTTTGAGCGACCGGCTGGTGGGCGGCGGTGTGGGCATTTCGGCCCTTCAGAGCGGCGGCATGGGAGAGGGATGGTCCGACTTCTATGCGCTTTCTCTGTTAAGCGAACCCACGGACGATCCCGATGCCGTTTACGCGGCCGGAGCCTATGCGGCTTACAATATTGCCGGCTTCAGTTTTGACCAGAATTACTACTTCGGTATGCGACGGTATCCCTACAGCACGGACTTGACGAAAAATCCGCTGACGTTCAAGGACATTGATCCCTTCCAGGCGAGTCCTCATGCGGACGTGCCGACCAGTCCGGTCGGCGGCGGGCCGGCGGATGAAGTGCACAATCAGGGCGAGTTCTGGTGCATGGTGCTGTGGGAGATGCGCGCCAATATCATTCGGGATCTTGGCTGGGCACTGGGCAACGAACGGGCGCTGAAACTGGTGACCGAGGGCATGAGGCTTTCACCCCCGAATCCAACCTACATTGAAGCGCGTGAGGCGATCCTCCAGGCGGATCAGATCCATTTTCTGGGCGAGCATTACGCGCATATCTGGCTGGCGTTTGCCAAGCGCGGCCTGGGCTTCAGCGCCGACTGCCCCCCAAGCGAGACCACGATCGGGGTGATCGAGGCATTCGACCTTCCGTCGGACGTGAACCCCGATGGAATTCTGGAGGTGCGCATCAATCCTCCGTCCGGCGACGTGCTGTTCACGGGTGAAACCAATGTGATTCTGGTCCGCGTGAGCGACACATTCGGCGTTACCAACGCCACGATTGAAGCCACCGTCAGCACCGGCGAGAGCCTGGTCTTCGTGAATGACGGCACCGGGCCGGACGAAAAGGCGGATGACCCGGTCTATTCCGCCACGCTGTTGTCGCCGCTGAATCCGACGACCATCACGGTCACCCTGATCGTGACGGCGCCGGAGAAGACCAACAGCACCAACGTGGTTTCGTATATCGTCATGCCTCCGCCCCCGAACGACAATTTCGCGGATGCAATCAAAGTGCCCGCTTTCGGCACCAACGTCGTGACGAGCAACAAACGCGCGACCCGGGAGCCGGATGAGCCGGACCATGCCGCGATCACTACGAGCATCCCCTCCTTGTGGTGGAACTATACCGCGACTACCGACACGAATCTTCTCATCGATGCGGGCGGAAGCCTCTTCCGGACGGTGATTGCCGTTTACACGAACAACAACCTCGCTTCGCTGCAGCCCGTCGCGTCGGCGGTCGGCACAGCCAGCCGGCTGGGGCCGTTCGTCAATGTCCCCGTGCGGGCCGGCGTGACCTACCGGATCGCCGCCACAGGATATGATGAGCAAAGCGTAGGGGTGTTGAATCTCGCCTTTGTCCCCGGCGGTCAGCCGGACGTCAGTCCGCCGCAGGTCGCTTTCACCTCGCCGCTGAACGGCACGATCGTTGCCACCAACAGCGTCCGGGTTACCGGCACGGCCGTGGATCCCTCGCCCAACGCCTCGGGCATCAGGAACGTCTTTATCACAGTCGCGCCCGCCTCGAACCCCGACAAGGCCACGACCGTCGAGTTGCCGCCGTCGGCTCTCGGGCCGAATAACACCAACTGGTTCAGCATCGTGGGCCTGGCCGAGGGGCAGAATCGAATTCAGGCTTCCGCGATCGACTTCGCCGGGAACCGTTCCGCCGTGGCCGCTCTGGAGATCACGTATCGTCCCCTGGATCCGCCCAACGATTTCTTCGTGAACGCCATTGTTCTGACGAACGATACGGACGTCAGCAGCGTCAGCACGCTTCAGGCAACCCGCGAAGCCGGGGAACCGCATCACGCCGGAATCATCGGCGGAAAGACGGCCTGGTGGCGATTCACGCCGTCGGTCGATGGCGTTCTTACCCTGACGACGTCCAACTCGACGTTCGACACGGTCCTGGCCATCTACACCGGCAACAGCGTGAACACCCTCACGGAGATTGCCAGCAATGACGACGCGGAGTTCGGCGTGCCCGGCGGTTACAGCCGCATCGTCCAGGCCGTGAAATCCAATCAGACCTATCACATCGTCGTTGACGGTTACGACGGGCTGAGTGGAGTGGTGTTCCTGTCCCACTCGTTCGTTCCGGGCGGTCTGTTCACCGTGACCGCAACCGGCACCGCTGGCGGGAGCGTTTCGCCGGCATCGATCGGCGTGGCCAGCAACGGTGTCGTGACGCTGACAGCGACGCCGTCTTCCGGCTTCCGGTTCGATCGGTGGGAGGGCAGCGTGCTGTCGTTCAACAACCCGTTGACGCTGACCGTGACGCAGAATCTGAGCCTGACGGCGCATTTCGTTCCGGTACCGATCACCGACGATTTCGAGTCCGGCGGCCTGGCCCATGTGCCCTGGGTGACCGGCGGCAGCAAGCCGTGGACGGTGCAAGGGAACGTTGTTGCCGGCGGACAGTTCGCAGCCCGATCCGGGAGCATTCTCCATAACCAGACCAGTTCACTTCTGTTCACCGGCGATTTCCGGTCCGGCACGGCCACGTTCGATTATCGCGTCAGTTCGGAGCCCGGATTCGATATACTCCGGCTGTTCCTCGACAATGTCCTGATCCACCAGTGGTCGGGTGAAGTGAGGTGGGCGAGTTATGAATTCGAAGTCCCCGCCGGCACCCATACCATCGAATGGCGTTACACCAAGGATGCGAGCGGCACGGCCGGGTTGGATGCGGCCTTCATCGACAATGTGAATCTGCCGTTGCTGGTGCCGCTGGATCCCAGTTCGCCTCCGAACCTGACCCTGCGCCGGAACCCCGACGGCACCTGGTTCATCGACCTGACCGGCCAGGTGAATCAGCAGTACATCCTTCAGAGCTCCACCAACCTGGTGGATTGGGAAGACGTCAGCACCCATATCGCTGTCGGCGGAGTGCTGCACATCCCGTTCTCGGTGAACAGCTCGGATACCGGGCGCTTCTACCGCGCCGTCGCTTCGCCGCAATAACGGCGGCCGGCGGGAGCGCGGTCATGAAGCTCATCGGCCTGACCGGCGGCGTCGGAATGGGAAAATCCGCCGCTGAAGAGCTGCTCCGGAAACGCGGCCTGCCGGTCATCGATACCGACCAGCTTGCCCGGCAACTGGTGGAGCCCGGCCAACCGGCTCTTCGGGAGATCGTTGATGCGTTTGGCGCGGAGGTTCTGTCTCCCGACGGACGGTTGCAGCGAAGAAAGCTGGCGGCAAGGGTATTCGCTGACGCGGACGCCAGGCGCCGGCTCGAGCGAATTCTGCACCCGCGCATCCGTCGTTCATGGCTGGCTCAGGCGGACGTCTGGCGATTGGAGCAGCGCCCCGTTGCGGTCGTCGTCATTCCGCTGCTTTTCGAAACCGGCGCCGAGAAGGAAATGAATGCCACCATCTGCGTGGCCTGCACCGCTCGCACCCAGCAGGTGCGCCTGGCCGGACGGGGCTGGAGCCCTGACCACATTCGCCAGCGCATCGCCGCCCAATGGCCCATCCAGGAGAAGATCGCGCGGGCGGATTACGTGTTGTGGAATGAGGGAACTCTGGAGGTGCTGGAGGCCCAGTTGGAACGCGTGCTGAACCGGTTCTGAAGGGCTTCGGCTCGCGGTTTTCCTTCGTGTCGTTTCCTTCCTCCTCTGCTACATTGCGGCACCATGGTCCTGAGCAAAGAGGAAGTGAGAAGCATCGTGGAAGTGCGTCATCGTTCACCACATCAGGTGCTCGGGATGCATCCGTTGGGCGACGGCTCGGGCGTGGTCGTGCGCGCGTTCGTGCCGGGCGCTTCGGAGGTGAGCATTGAACCCACGCACGAAAAGAACCAGCCGGCGATCAAACTGCGACGCATTCACGACGCCGGGCTCTTTGAAGGCGTCAGTACCGCCGCAAATCGCGTGTACGCCTACGACCTCGTGATCACCGGTCCGGACCGGCGCGCCCGGCGGACGCGCGACGCGTATTCGTTCCTTCCCACGCTGGGCGAGAGCGACCTGTACCTGTTCGGGAAGGGCGACGAGCGGCGGATTTACGAGAAACTTGGCGCCCGGTTGCGTACCATCGACGGCGTGCCAGGAGCCAGCTTTGCCGTCTGGGCTCCGAATGCCGAGCGCGTCAGCGTCGTCGGCGACTTCAACGGCTGGGACGGGAGGCATCATGCGATGCGCTCGCTGGGGCCTTCCGGCGTGTGGGAGATCTTCATTCCGGGAGTGGGCGAGGGCGCGCATTACAAGTTCGAGATCCGCAATTGCCACGGCCATATCGTTCTGAAAACCGATCCGTACGGATTCTTCTTCGAGCGCGCGCCCAAAAACGCGGCCATAGTGTGGGATATCCGAAAGTTCCGGTGGACCGATGACGAGTGGATGCAGCGGCGGCGAGAACGCGACCCGTTGCGCTCGCCGATGAGCATCTACGAGGTCCACCTCGGGTCCTGGCGCAAGAAGTCCGCGAGCGAATCTTTGGGATACCGCGAACTTGCCGGTCCCCTGGTGGATTATGTCCGCAAAATGGGTTTCACGCATGTCGAGTTCCTGCCGCTTGCCGAGCACGCGTATTATCCCTCGTGGGGCTACCAGGTGACCGGTTTCTACGCGCCCACGAGCCGCTACGGCTCGCCCGAGGACCTGATGTTTCTCATCAACGCGCTTCACGAGGCAGGCATCGGAGTGATCATGGACTGGGTGCCCGCGCACTTTCCGCGCGACGACTGGGCGCTGGCGCGCTTCGACGGCACCGCCCTTTACGAGCACGAGGATCCGCGAAAGGGAGCGCATCAGGACTGGGGCACGTTGATCTTTAATTTCGGACGCCACGAGGTCAGCAACTTCCTCACGGCGAACGCGCTCTTCTGGTGCGATCAGTTTCATGTGGACGGCCTGCGGGTCGACGCGGTGGCCTCCATGCTGTACCTGGATTATTCCCGCCGGCCCGGCGAGTGGATTCCCAACCAGTACGGCGGACGGGAAAACCTCGAGGCGGTCGAGTTCCTCCGGAAGTTCAATCACATCACGCATGTGGAGTTTCCGGGCGTGATCACGATCGCGGAGGAATCCACCGCATGGCCGCAGGTCACTCGCCCGCCGTACCTCGGCGGGCTCGGCTTCTCGTTCAAGTGGAACATGGGTTGGATGCACGACACGCTGAATTATTTCGCGCGGGATCCTGTTTACCGGCGTTACCACCAGAACGACCTGACGTTCGCCATGCTCTATCATTACAACGAAAACTTCATCCTGCCGCTGTCGCACGATGAAGTCGTGCACGGGAAACGGTCCTTGCTGGGGCGAATGCCCGGCGACGACTGGCAGCGCTTCGCCAATCTCCGCGCCCTGCTGGCGTATCAATGGTTTTTCCCGGGTAAAAAGCTGCTGTTCATGGGCGGCGAGATCGGCCAGAGCGGCGAGTGGAACGCCAATGGCGAAATCGATTGGTGGCTGCTCGGCGCCGGGCCGTACCATCGCGGGCTGCAGCAATTCATCGAGGACCTGAACCGAATCTACGCGCGCGAGCCCGGCTTGTGGCAGAACGACTATGACCCGAACGGCTTCTATTGGATCGACTGCTCGGATCACGACAACAGCGTGTTTTCCTTTGTCCGGCAGAATGAGGATGGCTCCAGCCAGGTGGCCGTGGTGCTCAACCTCACGCCGGTCCCGCGCCATCAGTACCGTATCGGACTGCCGCGTCCCGGACGATGGCGCGAGGTGATCAACAGCGATGCGGCGATCTACGGCGGAAGCAATGTCGGCAACCTCGGCGGTGTGGTTGCGGCAGAGTATCGATGGCACAACCAGGCGTATTCCGCCGAGATGACCCTCCCGCCCCTGGCTGTGGTGGCCTTCGCACCGGAATTGTAGTCGTGGACGTCGAGTGCGTGCTCCAGCCGCTGTGACACCACCGTCCCCGCCGTCCCCGCCGTCCCCACTCGCCGCACTTTCTGCCCATTCGCGCTGTGCGAACTTTTGTTGCATATGCAACAAAAGTTCGCAATTCGTTGCCAACCAGGCGCTTGGAGTGGTCCGGAAGGGCTGCAACCTTTTGTTGCATATGCAACAAAAGGTTGCACGGCGTTGAGTGACAAGGAGATAGGCGGGGGAGTGGTCAGTTCCAGCGGATTTGCTGGATGCCGGGAATCAGTCGCAGTTCCTCGACGGTGCGCCGGCGTTTTTGCGGTTCGGTTTTCTTGTCCAGCTTGACGTCGCACACAATGGTCTTTTGCTGCGCGACGAGGTCGTAGGCGAGTTCGGTACGCTTCACCTGCAACCCGAGCGCTTGCAGGCGTTCTGCGAGTTGTTCTTCGCTGAGCGCATCGATTCCCAGCGTGACCGTCAAGGTGGCGTACCAATCGTTCGGCAACACTTTTTCCAGGGTCGGGAGGAAGAGGAGAATGACCACGGCAACGCCCACGGCGAGGGTGCCCAGGATGTACATGCCCGCACCGAGAGCGAGGCCGATGACGGTGACGAACCAGAGGCTGGCCGCGGTAGTGACGCCGATGACGAGGTTGCTCTGGCGGATGATGGTGCCGGCGCCGAGAAAGCCGATGCCGGTCAGAATGCCGGCGCCGAGCCGGGCGGGGTCGGGTCGCCACGTGGTGCCGGGCGGGGTGGTAAGGAACAGGTGTTCCGAGATGATCATGGCGAGGCACGACGCCACGCAGGCGAGTGTGGTGGTGCGCAAGCCGGCGGGACGGCCGTGGCTTTCGCGTTCGAGGCCGACAATGGCGCCCGCGACTGTGGCGGCCATGACGCGGAGGACGACATCCGACGTTGTCAGAGAGTTCATGGTTTGGACCATTGGTAGCCGAACCGGGCGAGGTTTCCAGTGGATTCTGCCCTCGAAATGCGTGGGGTAAAAAACCGGCGGCCTGCTTGCGCAGGCCGCCGGGAACCAAACCCAATTCAGAAGAGCGTCAGCAAAGTGCCGACCGCATTCCAGCGGAGTAATGAGAGGGCAGTGTTGCCTTCAACACAGACGTTGAAAGCGGAGAGCCATACAGAACCTTTGGAGAGGCTTCTGTATCTACTGTTTGCATGCTTTGCGAAAAGCAGCCGATGTGCCACCGGGAACCCCATCAGTGCCCCTGCAATAATCCGGATTTCCTGCGGTCCACTCTGTCCTGCCCTGTCCCGTAAGAAATCGGGACTGTCTCATTTGAGGTGTCCTGACGAAAGTCTAGATCGACAGCTCCAGGATCCGCTGATGCAATTGTGCCTCCCACTTGTCGAGGTAGCCGAGGCGATGCTGCAGCTCGCGGAGGGGGGGCAAGAGCGCTTTGCGGTCAGCCCCGGCGGTTGCCTCGGTCCATTCGCGGTCTGCCAGTCGCAGGTCCGCCTCCGCTTTTTCGTTCAGAGTCCGGAGGGTGTCGCGCAGTTGCTGCAATCTTTCGACCTGCTTCTGAGCCCGTTCGAAGAGTTGAACCTGGAGGAGCGGCGAGGTGGTTTTTGTCTTCTCGAGGTGAAGTTTCTCCGCTTCGCGGAGTTCCCGGCCGATTTCCATGAACAGGTTGACCAGTTCGGCGGGAACGCGGCTGATTTCCTCCGGCCGTTCGCCCGATTCCAGTTCCAACAGGTGCCTCACGCGGTCGCGATGACGGCTGAGACATTGATATGCCACGTTCAGAAGGACGTAGCGTTCGTGGGCTTTCGCGCGTTCCGGGGAGTCGAGCTGGTGGACCCGGTCGGGATGCACTGCGGCCGACAGGTCGAGGAACTTCTGCCGCAGTCTCTCCGGATCCAGCCACGGCCGGGGCGTCTCTTCGAAAACTGCGAAGTAGTCCGGAGGCGAGGGCAAGGGTTGGATTCCGGTCCGGTTCAGGCGCTGAAGCTTTCGCCGCAGGAACAACTCGTTGCGGCGTTCGGGTTCTTTACCTTGAAACCGCCCTGAAGCGAGTCGATGTAATCCAGTTCGCTGCCGGTGACGTAGAGCGCGCTTTTGGGATCGACGACGACGCGGATGCCGCCGGTTTCAACGAGGAAATCGCGGTTCGCCGGGCCGTCCTGGAGGTCCATTTTGTACTGCAAACCGGAGCAACCGCCGCCGACGACGGAGACGCGCAGCACGCCGTTGGGTCGGCCCTGCTTTTGGAGCAGCATTGTGACGCGCTGGGCGGCTGCGGGCGTGACCTTGATGAGCCGTTCATCGCTGGTCCGATAGCCCGCGGGCGCGGCGGCCTTGTTGGTGTTCCCGGTTGGTGCAATCATGGCGATTAGAGGCTAATCGTGCTCTGCGGGCGCGTCAACCGAGCGGATCCGCACGAATGAATCGAACCTGCGGCATTCAACGCAAATGGGGCTCGTGTGAAAGTCAAAGTGGCCGGTTTCATTCACCCGTTGCGTCTGGGACGGGCGCGCCCCGGAGGTGCAGAGCGGTGATTCGCGCTGCGAGTGTGATGCCGGTGTGACGCCGTTTCAACCATTGAGCGCCTTGGCCATGATGAAGTCGTCCATGACGAAGCCCTTGCCGATGTCCACCGTCACGGATTCGACGATCGCGTAGCCGTTCCGTTCGTAGGTGCGGAGGGCGTGCCGGTTCTGCTTGTTGACGTTAAGGATCATTCGATTGGCGCCCAGTTGGCGCGCGCTATTCTCGCTGTGCCGCAGGAGCAGACTTCCGAGGCCGCGCCCATGCCAATCCGGATGCAGATACAGCTTGTGCAGCTTGAACGTGCCCGGTGGCGGATGCGGCCCGTAGGAGACGAATCCGATGAACTGGTCCTCGATCAACAGCCGGTCGAACCGGATCCCTTCCTTCAGCTCCCGTTGGAGGACCTCGGGCGCGTACATCCAGTTGAGCATGTAATCCATCTGTTCTTTCGACAGGATTTCGCGATAGCACCTCCGCCAGATAACATCGGCCAGTCGGGCCACTGCCGGCAGGTGGTCGGCCCTGGCCGGTTCGATGCGCGGCGATGAAGCGACGTCGTTCATCGGACGGAACAATGCCGGTGCCGGGGGCGGAGAGCAATCGCGAATGGAACATCCGGGGATTTGCGATTTACGATTTACGATGGACGCGGGCGTGGTGTGATTGGCCGGTGGAGGTGAGGATGGAGTTCTGCTTTCGGGGTGGTGGTGGTTGCATTTCTGCATTCGGAGAACGTGCGACATCGCGCGACGGCTCGCGAGGACGCTCGCCCCACCAATGAAGGGGACGCTCGGTCCGTCAGAGGGATCGACTTCAGGCGGTGCTGGTTGGTCGAACGACGGCTCGCGAGGACGCTCGCCCCACCAACAGGATGCTCACTCCACCGGGGGGGGGACGGCAGCATGGTTTTTCCCCTTGCTATTTGAGCGGCTGCGTGCGTTTTCTCCGCCGTGCTGAAGACAATCAGGCGCGCTGAATACGCGGAGTGGGTTGTGCTGTTCTTCGTTCAGGGAGCGGCGCTGGGCATGTGGCTTGTGCCTTTGAGCGCGGTGCTCCAGCAGCACGGGCTCCAGTCCATCCGACCGTACGCGTTTGCCACCAACGCGGTGGCCGCGTTTGTGTCGCCGCTGATTTTCGGTGCCATGGCCGATCGCCACGCGTCGCCGGTGAAGGTTCTGCGCGGACTGGGACTGGCGACGGCGGCGACGATGACGCTGGCGAGCACGGCTATTGGCCTGGGTTGGAGTCCATGGGTGGTTCTGGCCACCATTCAGCTTCACGCGCTGTGTTCGTCGCCGACGTGGAGCATTGCTTCCGCCATCGTGTTTGCGCGATTGGCCGATGCCCAAATGGAATTCGGGTCCATTCGCGGGATGGCGACACTGGGCTGGATGTCGGGTTGCTGGCTGGTGAGCGCGCTGGGAGCCGACGCCTCGCCGATGGCGGGGTACAGCGGGGCGGTGGTGTGGCTGCTGGTGGTGGTGTTCACATTCTTTCTTCCGGAACTGAAGGCGCCGCCGAGCATGGAGAAATGGACGTTGAAACAACGATTGGGTCTGGACGCGCTGGCATTGCTTCGGAATCCGGATCACCGGGTGGTCTTCATTACGGTTGCGTTGTTTTCGATTCCGCTGGCTGCGTTTTATCCTTTCACGCCGCCTCACTTGCTGGAGCTGGGGTTTCGCCGGACCAGCGCGTGGGTCAGCGTTGGCCAGGTGACGGAGATCTTTGCCATGTTCAGCCTGGGCGCCTTGCTGACGAACTGGCGGTTGAAATGGATTTTTGGTTGCGGCCTGGGATTGGGGGTTTTGCGTTTCGCGTTGAGTGCGGTGGACGGGAAGGGCTGGCTTCTGGCCGATATTCTTCTCCACGGCTGCTCCTACACGTGGGTTTATGTCACGGCGCAGATTTACATCGACCAGCGCGTGGACCCGGGTTGGCGCGCTCGCGCGCAGGCGCTCATTTCGCTGATGGCCGGCGGGTTCGGCAACCTGGCCGGCTATCTTGGAACCGGCTGGTGGTTCCATGCGTGTTCGACTTCTGCAGGCGTGCAATGGAACGCGTTCTGGGGAGGGTTGTCGTTGCTGACCCTTGGGGTGATGATCTACTTTCTGGTTGCTTACCGGGGCCTGGGTGCCAGCCCTGCGCGCCGGCGCCAGTCCGCTTCGTAGGAAGGAAGAACTGTGCTTTCGTCACGAGCTTCGGAACGCTAGCCTTTCGCCGCGTGAAGCTGGTGTCCTGGAACGTCAACGGGCTTCGGTCCGTGTTGCGCAAGAACTTCCTCGAGTTCCTCGAGAGTGAAGAACCCGACGTGTTGTGCCTTCAGGAGATCAAGTGCAGTCCGGATGAAGTCGAACAGCTCTGGCCGGTGCGTTACACCACGTATTGGAACTGTGCGGAGAAGAAGGGCTATTCCGGCACGGCGATGTTCACGCGGCAACGGCCGCTGGATGTGTCCACGCGCATGGGCATTCCCGAGCATGACAATGAAGGGCGGCTTCTGTCGGCGGAGTTTCCGGAGTTTTTTGTTGTGAACGTGTACGTGCCGAATTCCAGGTCGGGTTTGACGCGGCTGCCGTATCGGCAGCGATGGGATGCGGATTTTCTTGCGTATCTGAAGGGATTGGAACGGCGAAAGCCGGTGATTGTGTGCGGGGACTTCAACGTGGCGCATACTGAACTGGATCTGGCGAACCCGAAAGGGAAGACATTGCATCACGGGTTCACTCCTCAGGAGCGCGCAGGATTTCAGGCGTTTCTGGACAACGGCTTCATTGACACGTTCCGGGAATTTGAGAAGGGCGGGGGCCATTACACGTGGTGGAGTCCGCTCACGAATGCCCGCGCGCGCAACAAGGGATGGCGCATTGATTATTTCCTGATCAGCGCGAGCCTCCGGCCAAGGCTAAAGAGCGCGTTCATCCGTTCCGAGGTCCTGGGCTCAGACCATTGTCCCGTGGGGATCGAACTGGCGGACGCATCCGGGTGATCCTGTGCGTTGCACCGGGTTGATTCGCATTGACGGGGCGGGAAACGGCTCTTACTTTCAGGCCGTAATCAGCCTGAACGGAGAGGAGGATGTTATCCGGCATCCCTTCTGCTGGTGGAGGCTGAAAGCAGGAGAAATCTATGAACTACACCGATAGCTATAGCCGTGGCCTTTCCGTTGCCGAACTGGGGAGTCAGGCCCGGGGGGCATTTGTCTCGAGGACGTATGCCCATCTGTTTGGAGCCATCGCCGCGTTTACATTGATCGAGGTTGCCCTGTTCAAGAGCGGCGTTGCGGAGGGTATCACCCGCGTCATGGCGGGTTCGTGGCTGCTGGTGCTGGGCGGGTTCGTTCTGGTTTCCTGGCTTGCCAGTCACGTGGCGCTGCGGGCGGTGTCGAAGCCGGCGCAGTACGCGGCTCTGGCCGGGTTCGTTGTGGCGGAAGCGTTGATTTTTGTGCCGCTGCTCTACCTGGCCAACGAGTTTGCGCCCGGGGTGATCGCCAGCGCGGCGGGCATCACGCTGGTTGCCTTCGCCGCACTGACTGCGGTGGTGTTCATCACGCGCAAGGATTTTTCCTTCCTTCGGGGCATTCTGATGTGGGGCGGGATCATCGCCCTGGTTTTGATCGTTGCGAGCCTGATCTTTGGCGGGTTCACTCTCGGATTGTGGTTCTCGGTGGGCATGGTCGCGTTTGCCGGCGCCTGCATCCTGTATGACACGTCGAACATTCTCCATCACTATCCGGAGGACCGCTACGTGGCGGCGGCGTTGTCGTTGTTCGCATCGGTGGCGTTGATGTTCTGGTACGTGCTGAGGATCTTCCTTTCGCGGCGGTAAGCCGGCACTGAAGATCGCAGAACGTTGTGTGGTGTCTGAAAAGCGGCGCGTGGAGCGCCGCTTTTCCTGTGTACGGGGATGCCGAAGGCCCGGGCCTTCGTTCCGCTGCGGTATTTCAGAGCGCCGGAGAGGCCGGCGCACTGCAGGACGCTTCGCGAGTTTCGGCCAGTGGCGATGCTTAGCCCAGGCCCAGCTTCCTGAAGCGCGTGTTCACTTCCTTGAAGTGGAAGTCCAGCGAACAGAGCTTCTCGAGTTCGCCCTTTTTGAAGTGTTTTGAAATCTGCGGGTCGGCCTTGAGTTGTTCGAGGAAATCGGCGTCATCGCGTCCTGCGTGTTTGACCGCCCAGGTCTTCATGGCGGCGTCCTGGACCAGTTGGTAGGCCTCCTCGCGTGTGAGGCCCTTGCGGATGAGAGCGAGCAACACCGTCTGGCTGTTCCACATGCCGAGGCTCAGGCCCAGGTTTTTCTTCATGTTCTCGGGATACACGTTGAGCTTGTCCATCAGCCGGATGATCAGGTGCAGCATGTAATCCAGCAGGGTGCAGGAGTCGGGAAAGATGATGCGCTCGACCGAACTGTGACTGATATCGCGTTCGTGCCAGAGGGCGACGTTCTCCATGGCAGCGATGGCGTTTCCGCGGAGAACGCGGGCCAGTCCCGTGAGGCGTTCCCAGGTGATGGGATTGCGCTTGTGCGGCATGGCGCTGCTGCCTTTCTGTCCGCGTGTGAAGGGTTCCTCCGCTTCGAGAACTTCGGTCCGCTGGAGGTGGCGGAATTCGACGGCCCAGCGTTCAATGCTTGCGCCGACGAGCGCCAGGGCGGTCTGGTATTCGGCGTGGATGTCGCGCTGCACCACCTGCGTCGCGATGGTGGCGGGCCGCAGTCCGAGCCGCCGGCACACATGCGCCTCCACGCGTGGCGACAGGTGGGCGCTCGTCCCTACTGCGCCGGAAATCTTGCCGACAGCGGCCACATGGCGCGCCCGTTCCAGCCGCTCCAGTGCGCGCCCGAACTCGTCATACATCAGTGCCAGCTTGAGGCCGAAGGTGGTGGGTTCGGCGTGGATGCCGTGGCTGCGCCCGATGCACGGCGTGAACCGGTGCTCGCGCACGCGGCGGGCAATGACGCGGCGCGCTTCCTTCACGTCGCGAATCAGAATGTCCGCGCTCTGCACCATTTGCACCGCGCAGGCCGTGTCGCCGACGTCGCTGCTGGTCAGGCCGAAGTGGAACCAGCGGCTGGCGCGGTCGTTCACCTTTTCGGCAACAGCGGTGGTGAAGGCGATGACGTCGTGGTTCAGCGTTTTTTCGAGTTCCTTTTGCCGGGCGACCAGGCCGGGCAGGTTGCGTTGCCACGCCTGGCAGGCCGCGCGGATTTTGGCGGCGTCTCGGGCGGGAACCACGCGTTCCTTGACGAGCGCCTCCAGGGCGAACAGTTCGATGTTCAACCAGAGATTCAGCTTGTTTTCGTCGGACCAGATCGCCCGCATTTCCGGGCGGGAATAGCGTTGGATCATTGCGCGCTCACTGTAGGAAAGGCGGGGGAAGATGTCGAGGAACGATCAGGAATGGAACATTCGACACTCAATACGCACTGGCATTTCCGCGGAGAGAATCCCGAAAGCATCCAATGAACGGCGCCGGCCTGGATGTTGGGAGTTGAATGTTGAGCGTTGAATGTTCAGGCCGTCGCGTGCCTGGGGGATCAACCTCAGCGCCGGGCCATTTTGTTCCGGGCGGCTTCGAGGATCTTGCGTTCCCGTTCTGTCAGGCTCTGGATGCCGTGCGCGGAGATCTTGTCCAGGATCGGATCCACTTCCTGGCTGATGAATTCCTCTTCCGGCAGTTCCTCGACGGTGATGGATTTGTGGGTCGGCCATCGCTGGGTCTTTACGGAAGCAGCTTTCATCAGGTCGCTCTTGCGTTTCCGGGTCCGGAAGGGATTCCACTGGCGAAGATTGTCGAAGAACCCCTCCCACGGCAGTCTCACGTAGTCGCGATGCCAGCCCAGCGCGACCCAGGCGATGCCGGCCAGAATGCCGCCGAGATGCGCGGCGTGGGCGACGCCACCGCCGCGCGCGGACGGGACGATGGTGAAGAAGAGCGAAATCCCGCCAATGACCCAGAGTACCACGTCCGCCCGCACGGGCAGAACGAAGTAGAGCCGGATCTCGCTCGTGGGAAGGAGGCGGACAAAGATGGCCAGTATTCCGAGCACGCCTGCCGAGGCGCCGTACATGGGCTGGAAATGGCTGGGAAGAAGAACCATCAGGATCCCCTGAAGGAGGCCGCCGGCCACACCGCAGACGAGGTAAGCGACGATAAACCGGCGTCGACCGAGAACGTTTTCGACGAACCGTCCCAGGAACCACAGCGTCAACAGGTTCCCGAGCAGATGCCAGATTCCGGCGTGCAGGAACTGGAAGGTGATCAGTTGCCACACGTGGCCCCGCAGCAGCCAATCGGGCGTCATGGCGAACCACTTCTCCAGCCACGGTTCCCGGACTGTCATCGGCACGCCGTTCCAAACGATCTGCCTCGAGCCTGGCGCGTAAACGTCAACGATGCACTGGATCGCGAAGACCACCGTGAGCGTGATCATCAAAATCACGGTCGCGGACATCGGCGAACGGTAGGAGCCTTCGCGCATGTAATGACGATCTGCCAGTCCCATCGTGCCGTGAAGAATAGCCGTGAATGAACGCTTTTTCAACGGACTTTCTTGCCCCATGGCCGGGCGGAACATTGCTTCGGTTCCGATGAGTTGGTTTCTCTGCGGATTTCTTCGAAAGGCCGTGTGTGTCGCGACAATCCCCGGCGCATCCGCGCGCAGAATCGTCGCGCGGGTTATTTCCGGCGCCACCAGGACATCAGCTCAAGGCCGGTGCGGTTGGGATAGGAGCGGGGAACCCATTGTTCAAGCAGATCGAAATGCGGCGAGAACCGTTCCCATTGTTCTTCCTTCGTCGTTCCGAACGGAGGGCCCTCCTTTTCGGGGATCAGATAGTTCACTGCGAGGTATTGGCCGTCCGGCTTGAGCCATCGCAGCACGGCCTGAACATACTTGTCACGATCCGAGGGATTTATCGCGCAGAAGAGGGTGTGTTCAAAGATCCAGTCGAACGGCTGCGGAGGCGGGTCGCTGAGAAAATCAGCGAGCTGACAATGAACAACCAGCCCCGCTGCGGTGCTCCTTTCCCGGGTCAAGCGGACGGCACTGGGGGCGATGTCGAAGCCCCAGGCGTCGAAGCCGGCCTGCGCCCAGGCGCGCACGTCGTGGCCGGTGCCACATCCGGGCACGCAGACCGAACCGCGAGGCAGATCGGGGTGCGCAGCCAGGAAATCGACCAGCCCTGGCGACGGGGCTCCTTTTTCCCAGGGCATGTCGCCCGATTGGTAGCGTGCCTCCCAATACTCGCGATTCACGGTGTCAGGACGGCTGGATCCGGCCGTCCGCGAGGCGGACGACTTTGGGGGCGCGCGCAGCGACGTTGGCGTCGTGAGTGGCGATGATGAGCGTGGTTTTGCGCTCGGCAACCAACGAGCACAGCAGGTCCATGATCTCCGCGCCGGTGTGCGAGTCCAGGTTCCCGGTAGGTTCGTCCGCGAGGACGAGGTCGGGCCGGTTCACGAGCGCGCGGGCGAGGGCGACGCGCTGGCGTTCGCCGCCGGAGAGTTCGTAGGGGCGGTGCTCGGCGCGTTCCCGCAGGCCGACGCGGTCGAGCAACTCGCGTCCGCGCGCCATGGCTTTGTGTGCCGACATGCGGGCGATCCGGGCGGGGAGGCAAACGTTCTCGAGGGCGCTCAGTTCCGGGATCAGGTGAAACGCCTGAAAGACGAATCCGACGCGCACATTGCGAAAGTGGGCCAGTTCAGCCGGGGTGAACCGCGCGAGGTTCTGTCCGTTGAACCAGATTTCGCCGGCATCGGTGGAATCCAGTCCGCCGAGCAGGTGGAGCAGGGTGCTTTTCCCGGCGCCGGAAGCGCCCTGAAGGGCGACGAACTCGCCGGGAGCGATCTGGAAATCGAGGTCGCGGAGGACGGACACGGTGCGTTCGCCCATGCGATAGCTTTTGGCGACGCGCCGCGCGGCGACGAGGGCGTTGTTGGGGTCGGGGCCTGCAGGATCACTCATAGCGCAGGGCCTCCACGGGGTTGAGCCGGCTGGCGTAACGGGCGGGGAACGCCGCGGCGGCAAGGCAGATCAACAGTGATCCGCCGCAGATGATCATGACGTCGCTCGGGATGACCAGAGCGGGCAGTTGGGTGAAGCCGTAGATGGATGCGGGGAAGAGTTCCATGCCGGTTGAACGCCGCATCAGCTCGAGAAACTGGTTGCGATAGTGAATGGCGAGCAGTCCGAGGGCGACGCCGGAAAGAATTCCGAAGAAACTGACCACGAGGCTTTGGCCCATGAACACCCACATGACCTGCCGGTCGGAGGCGCCGAGCGCCTTCATGACGCCGATCTCGCGGGTTTTCATGACGATGAACGTGATGGTGGTGCAGGTGATGCCGAAGGCGGCGACGATGACGATAAAGAACAGGATGTAGAGCATCACGTTCTTTTCGACCAGCACCGCCGCCAGCAGCGGACTGTCCTCGAGCCAGGTTGTGATCATGTAACGCAGCCCGAGGGCCTGTTCGAGCCGGTCCCGGACGGTGGATGCCAGGTCGGGATCGCGAAGCATGACGGTCAGACCATGCACACTGTCGCCGATGTCGTACATGCGCTGGGCGTTCTCGAGAGAAACGATAAGGATGCTGGAATTGAACTCGTAGTAGCCGACGTCGAAGATGCCGCGGATCTCGAATTCATCGGGCAGATCGAGTTCGGGTTCATCCGTGTTGCGGCTTTCCTCGAGCTGCTTGAGATGGCGCAGCGAGTAGATGTCGATGCGGTCGCCGAGGGTGAGGTTCAGGCGATCGGCGAAAATGGTGCCGACCAGGATGCCGTCGCGTCCGCTGAGATCGAAGTCGCCGATGCGAACGCTGCTGGCGAGCGTGCTGACGTTCGTTTCGGAGAACGGATCGATGCCGCGGATGGCCGGGGCCCAGACGGAGGATTGTCCGGAGTCGGTCTGGCGCCGGACGAGGACGGGGCCCGTGACGAACGGGGCGACGCCGCGGACGTCGGGGTCGGCGGCGACGATCTCCTGGATTTGCGTGTAGTTGGTGATCGTGGCGCCGGGGCGGGAGATGCGGAGGTGCGCGTTGAAGCCGAGGATGGTGTCGCTCATTTCCTTGTCGAAGCCGCTCATGACGGCGATGACGATAATGAGGACGGCGACGCCCAGGGCGACGCCGAGCACGGAAATCAGGGTGATCACCGAGACGAAGGTGCGCCGGGGCCGCAGGTACCGCATGGCGAGGAGCAGTTCGAACGGCAGCCGAGACATGGGCGGGAGGCTAAACGGGCAGTTGCCGGGGGTCAATGCGTTGTGTGGTGCGACGCCGCAGGAGAGAGAAACAAACGCTTCTTCCTGCTCGGGGCGGAGAGGGGAGAGTCCAGCGGTGTGCGAGGCGTTGTTGTGAATAGTGTGAACAGCCGTCGCTTGACAACAATGGGGTGAGCACTCACTCTCGAAATCACTCAAATGAGCACCGCGCGACACTGGATTGTGACAAGGAATTTGTTCTGCGTTGGCCTGTTGCTGGTGTTGCTGCCGGCGCGCCTGGCGGCGGAGACGAATGTTGCGGACACGGTGACGGCGCCGCCGCAATCCGAGATGGCTTTTTCGAACGAAGTGATGCGCGCCCTGCTGCAGCTTCAGGGGCAACTGCATCAGACCCGGGTGACGCTTGAAGAGACGCGCGCCCAGAGCGAGGAGGCGGCGACGACCGCGGCGGAGCGGCTGGCGTCCCAGTTGAAAGCGTCGGAGGAGGCGACGGGCCGGTTGATGGCGGAGCAGTTGCGAAAGGTGGAGGAATCCTTCAGCGCGCAGCGGACGCGCGACACGCGGTTCACGGTGACGATCATGAGCGTGTTTGCCGGGATTTGCTTTCTGGCGGTGGCGATGACGTCGTTCTTCCAGTGGAAGACGGTGAACCGGCTTGCGGAAATGAGCAACGTGATGCCGATGGCGCGCGGTGTGGGCGGGGTGTCGTCGGTGCCGGCACTGGGTTCGGGCGAGAACGCGCTGGTGCCTGCGGACACGAGCAGTGTGGAGCAATCGAGCCAGCGGTTGCTGGGGGCGATTGAGCGGCTGGAGCGGCGGATCCTGGATCTGGAACAGGTGGCGCGCCCTGTTTTGGGCGAGCGTTCGGCCGAAGGCAATGGCGAGGGCAACGGGCATGCTTCGAAAGAGGGCCCGGCGGCTGCGTTGATTTCAGCGGATGAACAGGACCGGATCCGCCGGCTGGTGAACGAAGGGCAGGAATTGCTGAATCGCGACGACGCGGAGGGAGCGATCCGGTGCTTCGACCAGGTGCTGGCCATCGATCCGAAGCATGCGGAGACGCTGGTGAAGAAGGGCACGGCTCTGGAGAAGCTGCGGAAGCTTTCCGAGGCAATTGAATGTTACGATCGCGCGATTGCGGCGGACAGCAACATGACGATCGCCTACCTGCACAAGGGCGGTTTGTTCAACCGCATGGAACGCTTCACGGAAGCGGTGGAGTGCTACGAGCAGGCGCTGCGCACGCAGGAGAAGCGTCCGGTCAGTTGAACTCCACGCGGCTTTTTCCGCGCTCGATCTCCAGTTGCTTGCGCACGACGCGGATCTTGGCTTTGATCAGCTCGCGGTTTTCCTCTCCCTTGATGGACAATTCCTTTTCCAGTTCGGCAATGCGACGTTCGTAGGCCAGGAGGCGGTCCTGGAGAGGGGCCTGAACTTTTTCAAGACGCGCTTCGAGTTCCGCCATTTCGAGGGCGGCCTTTTGGTGGGCATCGACGAGCTCGGCGCGCTGCGTCAGGAGCTTTCGTGTCATCCGGTCCGAGAGCCATTGGGCGAGGTGAGCGAGCAGGCCGGCGCGCACCATGGCCTGTGCCTTTTGCGCCCGCTCTTCCGCCGCAATCGCGCGCTGCCGCCAGTCGCCCGAAGCTTCGATCGGCGGATAGGCGGAAAGGTTGTCCAGCGCCATGGGAAGATAACGCCGTTGCAGGCGGTGTCTGGCGATCGTCCATCCGACTGCCAGCAACAGGACGAGGGCTCCGGCAGTTCCGGCGACGATCCAGAGCGTTGCGCCCTCGTGGGTGGCGGGCGCCCGGTCGGGCTGGGTCATGATAATGGGTTCGAGGCGCTGGACGGCCGTCTTCTCGCGCAACTGATCCAGCGCAGCCTTGATTTTGGCATCCACGACCTGTCCGCGGCGAGCAATGACCTGACCCGGTTCGTAGCGATCGGCGACGACCAGTCCTTCCATGCGGCGCCGGCGCAGTTCCCGGGTGAGGTCGGCTTCCATGGTGCAATTAGGTTTGACGAAGGAAGCGACGTAACGGGCGGCGGCGCGGTCCTCCGCGGCGAGGCTTTCCTGGAGTTCCGTGCGGGCACGGGGATGGGAAAGGAACCGGTTTTTGGGCACGTCCGTGCCGCGCTGGAGAACGATTTCCTCGGAGATCACCTCGTTCGGCGCGAGGGAGACCAGTCTCAATGTGGAGCCGACCCAGATATCGTCCGGCGATTCCTCCGAGCGGATGAATTGTTTCATTGTTTCGCGGAGGAGGCCGGCCAGTGTGTTTTCGTAGTCGCTCGACGGGTCGCCGGCGGCCCAGGTTGCGGCGAGAGCGGGGCTGACGGGGAACAGGACGTTCTGCCGCTGGAACGCGGAAACCAATTCATGGAAGTTGGTGGACGCGATCTGTTCCGCCGAGAGGGTTCGTTCACCGAACCGGGTTTGCACGTGGTCGAGGAAGTTGCTTCGCGTGGTGGCGAAGGTGGAGCGAAAGGCGCTTTCGACCTCGTTAATGGCGTTGGGGTGAAAGCGATAGATGACGTGAACGCGCCGGGCCTCGCGTTCTTTCAGAGCCTCGGTGCCCGGGATATCCACCACCACGAGGGGGACGGGCGTGATGATGTCCTCCTCGACGCGGTCGCCAATGTTGTATTCCTTTGGCGCGGCGGCGAGGACGGTGGAAGCGACGAGGACGGGGAGGATGGCGAAGAAGCGTCTTACCATAGGAAAGATTTTTGTTCGTCGAGGAGCGTGTCTCCTTCCCACAGGGTGGCCCGCCATGCGGTGACCTCGCCGAAGCGGGCATAGTTGTCGCCTGTGAGGGGGAGAGAAGTCCAGTGGCTGAAAAGGCCCGGGCGGACAGCCGTTTCGAGGACGGCGCGGCTGGGGAGCGCGTTGTCGGCGGAACCGCGCAGTTCGATCCGGAGCTTGAGTGGCGCCGATTTCGGTCCTTGAACTTTCCATTGGACGTCGAATCGGATTCCGGAGCGTTGTTCCGGATGGTCGCGGAGGAATGCCTGGTACGCATCTCTGTCGAAGAGACTCGGCGACAGCGCGTGCCTTCCTTGCAGGTCGAGGAAGTGGGGCAGCACCTTGATGACGCGGCCGGTGGCGGCGGAGGCGGACGCCGCGAGCAGAAAGAATCCGAGTGTCCAGAACACAATGGGCCGGCGCATGGGCTACAATTACCGATCCGCCTCAGCGGACACAACAAAGAATTCTGTTCGTTTGCGGAAGAGCGTCTGGTCACGTCGCGGAACATTCAACGCTCGATGTTCCGCGGGCCAGAGCCGACGGGGCGCAACGAAGTTGGATTCAATCCACGCCTCTTGCGGGCGGAGGTTCGACCGCCGTCTTTGCCGGCTCCACGGGCGGCGGGTTGGTTCCGTATTCCTTCTCGTTGAGGTTGCGGAGAAGGCGCCTTTTCAGATCGGCGTATATCGGATTGGACACGGCGTCGAGGTGGGCGCGCGCCTCGTCGAAGCGTCCGATGCCAAGCTTGATCCGGGCGAAGTGGATGTGCACGCCTTCGCGTTCGATGTCGTCGCTCGCGAGCGCCATGGCGTTGGTCCAGGCCAGGAGGGCGTCGTTGGTTCGCAGCGGTTTGATGCCGTAGTAGGTCTGAGCGATGTCGGAGGCGAGGAGGAAATTGGACGGATCCAGCCGCATGGCGTTGCTGTAGAGTTCGAAGGCTTTGTCGAACACCTGTTGTTCGTTGATGCTGAAGTATTCGCGGGCGTCCTTCCGGAACAGGTAAACGGTGGTGCCGAAGTTGTGGTAGTAGATCGGCTCGTTTGGATTCAGGGCGATGGCTTTCTCGTAGCAGGCGAAGGCGCGTTTTACCGGTCCCCGGTGCCCGAAATGATTGGCGAGGTTGTTCCAGACCGCGGGAATGTCGGGGTTGATTCTCGCGGCTTTCTCCAGGTGCTGCACCTCGCCCTCCTCGTCCCCGATGTCGGCGAGGAAGCTCGCATACGCGACATGCGCCTCGGCATGGTCCGGATGGCGCGTGAGAAAGTCTTCGTAGGCGCGGCGGACGACGTCGAGGCGTGCAAGGATTTTCCGGTTCAGTTCCTCGTCCGAGAGGCCTGCGCCTTCTGCCGCAAACCTCCGGTTGTCTGTGATCCACCGGTCAATCTCCTCCATGGCAGCATCGTCCTGCTGCTCCAGCATAGCGAGTTCACGGGCTGCGGGATCATTGAGATTCCGGACGGGAACGCTGAAGCCGGTGGTCTTCTCGACGAAATTGCTGATCGCCGCGGGCGTGTTGGTCGCGACAAGAGTTCCCAGGATGGCTGACAGAAGCGTGCTCACGGGCAGAAGCTAGCATCGCGCCGGGGGAAGTCGAGGCGGGCAGACATTTCGACGGGGCTGCGGGTGCCGGTCAGAAGGGCCAATTGATTCCGGCCGACACGTAAACGGCCCCGTTGAGTTCGAGCTCGGCCTGGCGTCCGCCGCGGCTGAAACGAGGCGTCCCCAGAGGCATGTACTGCGCGGCAAGATACAAATCCCCGTTGGACACGGCGTGGTAGGTGATCATGGCGTTCACGTATCCGCCGAACACGGTGTCCGACACGTCGAATCCGCCGCGGCTCTGCGAGGCGCCGGATGTGACGATGTTTTCGCGAAACCGATATTCTCCATCGATGAATCCCAGTGCGGGTCCGGCGCTCAAGGTCAATCCGACCCGGGGGTGCACGTCCCAGAAGAGCGTGGGTCCAAGCCGGAACGTGTAGAGCGTGACATCCAGAGTCCGTGTGCCCGTGACGGATCCGTTGATGGTGTCCGTTCCCACCAGCGTGGCGGTGTCGGAAATGGCGGGCTGGCCGAACCCGCTGGAACTGCCATTGTAAGGCGCCTGGGGAAGAACGACTCCGTCCGGGACGGAAAAGGCGTGCGTCACCTGACTGACCTGCGCCATCGCGTTGAAGTCCTGGCTGATATAGATGGGAAGCCAGCCGAAGCCGAATTCGACTCCGATGCGAAAGGGGTGGCGATGCCACAGGTAGCCGCCGTAGGCGAGATCCATGCCGAAGTGCGCCGTCTCGTTCGCACTGCCCCCGCCGCTCAGCGAGTAGGAGGAGGCACTGTGCATGAAGAGCGTTTGCGTGGCCGGATCGTACTGGGCCGGATCCTCGTAGCCCCAGAACGTGGTGAACCCGCCGGCATTGTTGAAATCGTCCACACGGACATATCCGTCGTCGTAAATGTGGTTCGCCCCGGGAACGCCGGTGGGTCCCGGATCGCCGCCGGTCAGGAAGCTGCCGGTGGTGCGAAAGTCCGCCTTGATGTTGAAGCCGACGAGCACGCCGAGTCGAAAGTTTCGCGTCCAATCCGGTTCGTATTGGGCGGCGGCGTTGCCGTGGAGAAAAACGAGGGCGGCGCAGAGACAAAACCAGCGCAGAGCGTGGTGCCGCATTCGGATGCGGGATTGAGAATGAGGATGCAGTTCCATGCTCCGGGATCTTTCAGGGATTGAGGCGCACACGGTAGAAGCGATTCGTTGCGGTCATTGGATGGCTGATGGTCTTCGGCGGGCCATCGTCGATCCATTGCACCCGGTCGGCCTGCGCGACCACCGGCGGCAGAGCGATGCGGGGCTGGGAGAAAGAGGCATCGTCGCTGTAGAGGATGGTGTAGCTTCTTCCCCGAGTGGCGGCGAACTCGATGAGGAAAGCTCCGGAATCGAGCATTCGGTTGGTGGTAATGACGATATTGAAGTTGGTGGTTGTGAGCAGGCCGGCCTCGGCCATGGCGACGGCGATGTAATTGGAGACATCGATGGCTTCACGCGAGCGAACCACGTATTCGAGCCGGAGATCGACGCTTTCGCCGGGATCGAGCGGGGCGGCGTGTATGACGAACGGATTGATGCCGTTGGTGCCGAGGGTATTGGTTCCGATGGCGTTGTAGAGCCAGTTGGTCTGGTCGAAGGGCAACCCGCCGACGATGAGGCGCACGGACCCGGCGGTGGCTTCGCCGACGTTCACGACGCGGACGGTTTGTTCCATCAGCGAGTGTTGCGGGTTGAACGTCATGGGAGTGAGGTTGGTGGCGATGAGATCGCCGGTGACGAGCGCCTGGACACTGATATTGGTGGCGGCGGTGTTGTTGTTCGTGTTGCTGTCGCCGATGGCGGTGATGGAGGAGACGATCGTGTGCGAGCCGGCGTTGGTGGCTTCGAGGAGATAGGAGAAGCTGCGGACCGCGCCGTTGCTGAGGGTGCCCAGGTTGCCGGTGAAATTGGTTGGGGCAGCGATGATCCGGATGCCCGGGGGGAAGGAATTGCTCAGGACGACATTGGTGGCCGGGTTCGGGCCGGGATTGCTGACGGTTACCGTAAAGGGGAACCGGTCGTGGATGAGCACGGGGAACGGCGGGCCGGCGACGGAGACGCCGAGGTCGGTCTCCGGCGGGACGGCATTGGTGACCGGGGTCGTGATTTCCTCCGATGCGATGCTGGCGGTGAGCGATTCCCTGATGGAGATGAGGTTGGTGAGTGTGCCGGCGGCTGTGGGGCGGACCCGGACGGTGAGAATGGCCGGCGGATTCGGCTGCAGGGTGAAGACGAAGATGGCCTGATTGGCCGTGTTCGTTTCAAAACCGCCGAAATAGTTGTTGGACAAGCTGAGGATGGTGACCGGCGCGAGGAATGTGTTGGTCACGCGGATCTCCATCAGGTTCACGGTGGCGTTTGTGACGAAGATCGTGTAGGTGAGGGTTTCGTTCACGGCGATGGAGTCGTGGGAGGTGGCGAAGCCCTCGAGGAAGATCTGTGCGCGGGCGCCGGGACGCGCGGCGACGAGAGAGACGAGAAATACGAGCGCCACGAGAAGCCTGGATAATCCCTTCATATTCAGCCGCGATACAAGATTTCCGTTCCTGGAGGTGGACTGTATGCACCCGGCACAGCCGTGTCGAGCCGCGAATTTCCGCGAGAATAATATCGCCTCACAACGTGCTTTTCCTCATATTCCGGCCCGATGAATTCGATGACGGGCTATGGGCGCGGGGATTGTTCGCGGGACGGGTTCAAAGTGACGGTCGAGCTCAGTTCCGTGAATCGGAGGCAGATGGAGATCTCGGTGAACCTGCCGAGGGAAATGGAACTGCTCGAGGCTCCGATTCGCGACGTGATCAACCGGCATGTGGCGCGCGGCAGAGTGACGGTGCGCGTCACGTTCCACGCCGGCGCGGGCAATCTGTCGGCGCGGATGCACCTGAACACCGACCTGGCGAAGGCGTATGCGCGCGAGCTGAACCGGCTGGCGCGCCAGCTCGGGCTTCCCGGCGGCGTCACGCTGGACCATCTGGTGCGCGCGCCGGGCGTGTTTCAGACCGACGAACAGATCGCCGAGGCTGAGAATTTCTGGCCGGCTGTTGAGAAGGCGTTGAAGCAGGCGCTGTCGGCGATGCTGAGAATGCGCGCGCGGGAGGGCGCGCACCTCAAGCGGGACCTGGTCAAGCGCATCGGCCTGATGCGCAAGGCCGCGGCGGAGATTGAGCGGAACGCGCCGGGCGTGGCGGAGCGGTATCGGGAGCAATTGATCGAGCGGATCCGGAGCGCGGGACTGGAGGCGCCGGCGGCGGACGACGAGCGATTGCTGAAGGAAGTGGTGTATTTTGCCGACCGGTCCGACATTACGGAGGAACTGATCCGGTTGCAGAGCCATTTTCAGCAGTTCGACGAGTGCCTGGCGTCGAAGGAACCGGTGGGGCGGATGCTGGATTTCCTCGCCCAGGAGATGAACCGGGAGATCAACACGATCGGATCGAAAGCAAACGACAGCCGCATCTCGCGCCAGGTGGTGCGCCTGAAGGCGGAACTGGAAAAATTCCGGGAGCAGGCACAGAATGTGGAGTAATGCAGGTCGAAGATCAATGCGCCGCGGCGGATCAGAGGAGCCGTTGCATGGCTGACGCCGCCCCGATGCTGGTGTTGATCTCGGCGCCGTCGGGCGGCGGAAAGACGACGTTGTGCCGGCAATTGCTGTCGGCGCGCCCGGACCTGACGCGCGCGATCACGTGCACGACGCGCGCCCCGCGGCCCGGCGAGCGGGACGGGGTGGACTATCACTTCCTGGATCCGGCGGATTTTGCGCGCCGGGTGGAGGCCGGGAGTTTTCTCGAACACGCCACGGTGTACGGGCACCGGTATGGCACGCTGAAGTCGGAGGTGTTGGGGCGGTTGCGCGAGGGCCGTCATGTGTTGTTGAACGTGGACGTGCAGGGCGCCGCGTCGATTCGGGCGTGCGCGGAGGCGGACCCGGAGCTTGGGCGCGCGCTGGTTTCGGTGTTCCTGGTGCCGCCCTCCATGGCGATCCTGGAGCAGCGGCTGCGCAATCGCGGCACGGATGCGCCGGACGTGATCGAGACGCGGTTGAGCGTCGCCCGGCAGGAGGTGGCGCAGTGGAAGAGCTTTGATTACCTGCTGGTGAGCGACAGCATCCAACAGGACCTGCGGCGGATGCTGGCGATTCTCGAGGCCGAGCAGATGCGATCGATCCGCGCCGCGGCTCCGGAGTGGTGAGGCCGTCGCGCGGAGCGGAGCGCCGGCTGTTGTTCGGATAAAGCATGAAAACGAAGAACGTGGTGCTGGGAGTGACGGGGTCGATTGCGGCGCACAAGGCGGCGGACCTGGCGAGTCATCTGACGAAGCAGGGTTGCCAGGTGCGCGTGGTGCTGACTGCGGACGCGCAGAAGTTCATCACGGCTCTTCCGTTCAGGATCCTGAGCCGCAACCCGGTGGTGACGGATTTGTATGACGAGGAGGAGGGATGGAAACCGGCGCACATCCGGCTGGCGGACGAGGCGGACCTGCTGCTGGTGGCGCCGGCCACGGCGAACACGATTGCGCGGATGGCGTTGGGCCTCGCGGACGACGCGCTGACGTGCATCGCGCTGGCATTGAACCCGTCGGCCCGGGTGCTGATTGCGCCGGCGATGAACGGGAAGATGTGGCTGCACCCGGCGACTCAGCAGCATGTGGCGACGCTGAAGGGGCGGGGGGTGGAATTCATCGGTCCGGAGGAGGGCCTTCTTTCATGCGGGTATGAGGGGATTGGCCGGTTGTGGCCGGTGGACCAGGTGGCGGCGCGGGCGCTGGCGATGCTCGGTTGAGGCGCGCCCGGCCGCCATGAAGACGATGCCCTTGAAATGGCTGAGGCGGCTGAAGGACCTGTTGCGCACGCAGCGTCCGGAGCCTGTTCATCAGGCCGAGCGCATCGTGCGGATGCAGTTGCACATTGTGATGCCGGCCAAGGCGGGGGTCATCGTGGTGGTGCTGTATTTCCTGTTCTTCCTGGACTGGTTTTCGGACGTGGAGACGACGCGCCTGGTTTTCCACAATGCGATCAAGGGGTACTTCCTGGTGTATGCGACGTGTAATCTTCTGGCGATGGTGGTGCTGTGCCTGTGGCGGCATTTTCCAGCGGGGATTTTTCAGTGGCTGGCCTTTGCATTGGGACTGCTGGACGGGCTTTTCGTGGCGGGATTGACGGCGGTGACGGAAGGTTTTGACAGCCTCGTTTACTGGATGTTTCCCGGGTTGATTGTGTTGAACGCGCTGTCCATTCCCCTGGCTGTTCCGCAGATCGTGTTGAATCTGATGCTGTGCGTGTTCTACGTCGGCGCCGGTTTCCTTGCGGCGAGCATTCCGGATGAGCTGGTGCTGCTGGACATACCGGGCCGCAGCGCTCCCCGGACGTCGGTGGAGGAACTTCCGCCCGCCGACATGCATCCGGTGCTGTCACCTGACGAGGAGCCGGTGGGAGTGCGCACGCAGCGCGATCGTCCTCCGTGGTGGCGGTCGGAGGATATTGATTTTGATCTGGAGCGGCGGGACGCGGGATTGCGGGAGCCGCATCTGTTGAGGACATCGGTGTTGTTGCTGTTGACGGCGTGCTGTTACGGGGTGCAGGTGCTGGCCGAGCGACAGCGGAAGGTGTTTGAGGAGCAGCGGGAGTTTGCGGTGCGGGAGGCGCAACTGCGGTCTGCCGGGCGGCTCGCCGCGGAATTCACGCATCAGATCAAGAACCCGCTGGCGATCATCAACAACGCCGTGTATTCCATCCGCCGTTCGCTGCAGGCCGGAAAGACGGACATCGAGCGGCAGATAGAAATCATTCAGGAGGAGGTGGAGCGTTCGGACCGGATTGTGACGCAGATCATGGGGTATGCGCAATTGACCGAGGGCCGGGTTGAGAAGCTGGACGTGGCTCAGGAACTGGATGCGGCGATTGAGCAGGTGTTTCCGTCCGGGGTGGAATCGCCGATCCGGGTGGAGCGGAATTATGTTCGCGTGTTTCCGCCGTTGTTGATGCAGAAGCGGCACCTTGTGGACACGCTGGTGAATCTGCTCCAGAACGCGCGCGAGGCCATCGACGGCAGCGGCACCGTCGGGGTGACCGCCGTGTGCCGTCCGGACAACTCGATTGAGATCTCCGTGCGCGACACGGGCGCCGGGATTCCGCACGAACTGCACGAGCGGATATTCGAGCCGTACTACACGACGAAGGAGAAGGGGACCGGCCTTGGATTGTCCATCGTGAGGCACAATGTGGAACTGTATTCGGGCACGGTGCGGGTGGAATCCGAGCTTGGAAAGGGGACGCGCTTTACCCTAACTTTCCCCGCGAAAACCGTGGCGGGGCTGGACAAATGATGTTCCCGCCGCTCCAGCGTGATCACCACATGCAGGTTCAGAGGACATGTCCGTGAACATCGATTTGCCAATCCTGGTTGTGGACGACGAGAAGAACATGCGCTCGTCGCTGGCGACGGTTCTGGGAGACGAGGGGTATTCGGTGGAACTGGTGGAGTCGGCCGAGCAGGGGCTGGCGATGCTGGAGCGGGAGTCGTTTTTCATGGTGATCACGGATGCGCGCCTTGGGGGGATGAGTGGATACGAGTTTCTCGCGCGGGTGCGCCAGCAATGGCCGGATCTGCCGGTGCTGATGATCACGGCGTATGCGACGCCGAAGCTGGCGGTCGAGGCGATCAAGGCGGGAGCGATCGATTACCTGTCGAAGCCGTTTGCGCCGGAGGAATTGCTGCACGCGGTGAACCGGTGCGCGGAGCGGCACCGGCTGTTGCAGGAGAATGCGCAGTTGCGGGCACGGGCCGGCGAGGCGAGCCGGCTGGAGGACATTGTGGGTGAATCTCCGCAGATGCGGCAGTTGCGGCAGTTGATTCAGACGGTTGCGCCGACGGACGCGCGGGTGTTGATCCTGGGTGAGAGCGGGACGGGGAAGGAGCTGGTGGCGGGCGCGTTGCACAGTTTGAGCCACCGACGGCAGGCGCCTTATGTCCGGATCAATTGCGCCGCGATCCCTGAGACCCTTCTGGAAAGCGAGTTGTTCGGGCACGAGAAGGGGGCGTTCACGGGCGCGCTGCGGCAGAAGCCCGGGCGCGTTGAGGAAGCGAACGGCGGAACGATTTTCCTGGACGAAATTGCCGACATGAGCCGGCCGCTTCAGGCGAAGCTGCTGCGGTTTCTGGAGGACGGCAGTTTCACGCGCATCGGCGGGACGCAGGAGCTGCGGGTGAATGTGCGATTGATCGCGGCGACGAACCGGGACATTGTGCAGGCGATTCGGGACGGGCAGTTTCGCGAGGACCTGTTTCACCGGTTGAACGTGGTGCAGATGCGTCTGCCGCCGCTGCGGGAGCGGGGAGACGACGTGTTGCTGCTGGCGGAGCATTTCCTGAAACATTTCAACGCCACGCTCAACAAGCACGTGAAAGGGATTTCCAAAGGCGCGCGCCAGAAGCTGATGGCGCATCACTGGCCGGGGAACGTACGCGAGTTGCGGAATGTGATCGAGCGGGCGTTGATTCTGGAACTGGACGACGAGATTCAGGCGGTGAGCCTGCCGGATTTCAAGCTGGAGGCGCAGTTGCACAAGACCCGGGAGCCTCAGCCGCGGGGGGACGAATCGCTGGACGAGCTGCTGGCGAACTTCGAGCGCGAGCTGATCAGCTCCCGCCTGGAGCGCAACAACTTCAGCCTCACGCGCACGGCCGAACAATTGAAGCTGAGCCGGCATGCGCTGCGGTACCGGATGCAGCGGCTGAACATCAGCGCCGGTGAGGACGACGGCGACAAGGGCGGCCGGGAGGAGGGGGCATGATCAGCAACGCTGTTTCGCTGTTCGCGGCCGTGGAGAGCGAGGGGTTTTTTCTCCGGTGGCGCGCGGATGGATTCAAGGTTCTTGGGCTGAGCCCGTTTACGTGGGCGCTGTTGCTGGTGGTCGTGTCGCTGGTGGCCTGGGCGTACCTGGTTCGGAGCCGGCGCAGGGAGCGCTCGCGGCGCTACAGCCGGTACGGCCATCGCCATCATCATCATCACCGGCACCGCGGGGTTCGCCTGTTCGGTTCGCACCGCCGTCGTCGCCGCCGCCGGAAGGAGCGGCCGCGCAATCCGACGCTGGCCGAGACGGGCGGATTGCCGCCGCCGAGAACGGATGCTTCGGGGACTCCGGAGACCTGACCATGCGCGAGAGCCGAGTCATCACACGGAAGAGCGCTTCCAACCTGGCGCTGGCCTTTGTGCTTCTGCCCCGCGAGAAGCGCGATGCCATGTCGGTGCTTTACGCGTTCTGCCGGGAGGTGGACGACGTGGCGGACGACGAGTCGTTGCCGGTGGAGGAGCGGCGCGTGCGGCTGGCGGCGTGGCGGGCCGACGTGCGGCGCGCGTGCGAGGGCGGGCGGCCGGAGTTTGCGGTGAATCGCGAGCTGCAGCAGATCGCCGGGCGGTTTCCGTTGCCGTTCGAGTTGTTTGATGAATTGATCCGGGGTTGCGAGATGGATCTGGAGATCCGGCGGTATGAGACGTATGAGGACCTGGAGGTGTACTGTTATCGCGTGGCCTCGGTGGTGGGGTTGTTGAGCATCGAGATTTTCGGCTACCGCGATCCGCGCTGCCGGGATTACGCGGTGTTTCTGGGAAAGGCGCTCCAACTGACGAACATTCTGCGGGATGTGCGGACGGATGCGGAGCGCGGGCGGATTTATCTGCCGTTGCAGGAACTGAGGCGGTTTCAGGTGACGGAGGAGGAGGTGTTGCGGCTCGAATACTCGGAGCGCTTTCGGCGCGTGGCGGAGGCTGTCGCGGAACGGGCGCGGCACTTCTACAGGCAGGCTCGGGTCACGTTGCCGCCCGAGGAACGCCGGGCGATGGCGGCGGCGGAACTGATGGGCTCGGTGTATTGGCGTTTGCTGGCGAAACTGGAGCGGCAGGGTTTTGATGTTTTCGGGCCCGAACCCACGCGGCTCACGCGCGGTCAGAAGCTGCTGTTGGTGGCGCGTTCGTGGTACCGCTTCCTCTCGGGCGCGGTCTCGCCCAACTACGGCGCGCCCTAGCCGGCGCGCCTCTCCTGGACTCATGACTTCGCAGCGCCGTCTTATCGTCAACGCGGACGATTTCGGCCGGTCGCGTTCGATCAACGAGGCGGTCGTGCGGGCGCATCAGGAAGGCATTCTGACGTCGGCCAGCCTGATGATGAACGAAGCGGCGTGCGAGGAGGCGGTGGAGCTGGCGCGGCGGAATCCGCGATTGGGCGTGGGGTTGCATCTGACGCTGCTGTGCGGGCATTCCGCGCTGGCGCCGGTTCGCATACCGGGTCTGGTGAACGAGGGGCGCGAGTTCAGCGATCGTCCTGCGGCCACCGGTCTGCGCTATTTCTTCCGGCGAGACCTCCGCGAGCAGTTGCGTGACGAAATCCGGGAGCAGTTCAGGCGGTTTCAGGAAACCGGCCTGCCGCTGGATCACGTGAACGGCCATCTCCACATGCACATGCATCCCGTCGTGTTCGCCATCCTCATGGAATCGGCTGAGTCGCTGGGGATCCGCCGGGTCCGTCTGACGCGGGACCGGTTTCGGCTGAACGCGCGGCTGGCGCGGGGGCGATGGAGTTACCGGATCGGGCACGCGTTGATCTACACGCTGTTGTCGGTGAAGGCGCGGCGGGCCTTTCGAAGGCGCGGGATCCGGCACACGCAACACGTGTTCGGGTTGTTGCAGGACTCGCATGTGGATGAGGCGTTCGTGCTGAAGCTGCTTCCCCGCCTGCCGTTGGGAGATTCGGAGCTTTACTCGCATCCGTCCCTCGACAAGTTTAGGCACGAATTCGACGCCCTGGTCAGCCCGCGCGTGAAGGACGAGGTTGATCGGCTCGGGATTCAATTGATCCGTTATCAGGACCTTTAGTATGACCAAACTGCTGCTCATTCTGATCGTCGGCCTTGTTTTCGAATCCGCGGGGGTGGTGCTGTTGAAAAAGGGGATGAACCAGGTGGGGACTGTCGAGAAGATCAGCGTCGCGGAGGGGCTGCGCGTTCTGCGCGCGGGAGTGACGAATTCGCAGATTCTGTTGGGCGTGCTGTTCGAGGGATTGTTCTTCGCCTCGTTGCTGATTCTGATGGCGAAGGCGGATATCAGCTTTCTGTGGCCGTTGACGGGACTGAGTTTTGTGTTCGCGACGGTGGCGGCGATTCTGTTCCTCCAGGAGCGCGTGTCACTGCTGCGCTGGGCGGGCGTGGTGCTGATCATGGTTGGAGCGGCGCTGATCAGCTACAGCCAGCATCAGAAGGACAAGGAACAGGCCGCGCCGCTGAGTTCAAGCACCGCTGGTTCGAACCGACTCCAGTAAGCCGCGCAGGATTTCGGCGAGCCGCCTTCCCGCCGTCAATGTGTTCCGCCGTAGCCGCAGAAGTCCCGGAATCGAGCCGGGCGAGCGCAGCACGGCTGCGATGACTGCGCCTGTCGGGATTTTTCCGTCGGGTGTCACGAGCCTGTTGAAATCCAGCGGCAGGTCCTCACCGGTAACATCCGAGATGGCGCGCACGGTCGCGGAGGGCACGCCATGTTCGCGGCAGATCCGCCGGATGGCGCCGGACTCCATCTCGACCGCGTGTGCGCCGGTGAGTTGCCTCAGGCGCGCTTTGTCGTTTGCGGAGACCGCGACGCGGTCGGCGGAGTGGAATGTTCCCGGGATGGCGCCGAGCCTGCGCAGCACGGGGGCCAGGTCGCACTCGGGGTCCTCGTCGAAAAGGACATCGCCGATCCGCAATTCCGGGTCGAGCGCTCCGGCGAAACCGCAGGTGAGGACGAGTGCGGGCGTCCGCGCGGCGATGGCGGCGCGCACGCGGCGGCCGGCGTTGATTTTGCCGATTCCGGTTACGAGGCATTCGATATCGGGCGCGAGCGGCGCTTTGGCGAGGGGAGCCGCTTCCTCCGGCACGGCGAAACAGACAAGGATGAGTCTGGAGGTCGTGGGATTGGGCTTCACTTGACACCCGCGAGGCGCTCTTTCCAGATCTGATAGAGAAGCGCCGTCGCTTTCACATCGCGCAGGCAATACTCGGCGATTTCGCGGTAGCGGCCCTGCTCGACGAGCGAGTTGACATCCATGCCGCTCACGCCGTGGCTCTTGGGGGATTCGATGCCGAACGCCTTGCAGTAGAAGTCCAGGTTGAACCTGCGGGCGGCGCCATCCCGGCCGCTGACGCCGTAGAACGTCAATTGTTCGGCCAGGTCGCAGTGGGGCTCGGTCTGGTAGCGGTATCCGAGCCAGTCGCGGCGGGAGATGGGAACGTTGAGGACCGCGGAACGCAGGTAGAGGAAGGGCACGTCGAAGCTGCGGCCGTTGAAGGTGACGATGGATTCGTAGTGTTTGGCGACATCCCAGAAGGCGGTGAGCAGTTCGGATTCATCGACGCAGGCGACGAACTCGACCGGCCCGGCTTCATCGGCGCGTTCCTCGTAGTCGTCGGCGGTGAAGAGGACCTGGCCGCGCCGGGTTTCGGCGTTGAGCATGGCGATGCAGACGACGCGGGCGGTGAAGGGCCAGAGGTTGCACTGCTGGAGGAGTTCGGCGCGGCGCGCCGAACGGGCAGCTTCATCGGAGATCCGTTCGCATTCGCGGAAGAGGTATTCCTGTTGCGCCTCGTCGAAGTATTCCAGCGGCAGCGCGGACGTCTCGATGTCGAAAACCAGTCTGGCCATGGAGAAGGGATGAAAATGAAACCAGGATGGAACCTGTCGAGCGGACCAGGTTACCATCCCGGTATAATCAGACAGAGGCTACTTCTTTTTCTTTGCGGCTTTCTTCTTCGCTTTCTTCTTAGCGGCCATCTTTTTCACCTCCGATCCGGTGTTTAATTGTTCGCGGTGTGCTTCATGCAAAGCGCAAAGCCAAAAGATTCTTGCTGTTTGTAGAAGAAAGTTCGGTGTGCTGGCAACTGTTTTTTTATTTTGCGAGACATTCGAAAACAGCGTTGCCGGGTCTAACAGGAAATCACGCGCCGAACTTGTCGAACATTCGCGCGTTCGCCTGCATCAATCGAATGAGATACTTCGCTTCGAAAGTTCCCAGCGAGCCCTGGTTCGCTCCGGTTTCCGTGAAGCGTTCCAGTTTGTCGGAGCCCGACGTTGCGGAGTGCAGCAACACGGGTTGCGGATGCCACGAGTGGCTCTTCAGCGCGCACGGTGTCGAGTGATCGCCCGTCACCACCAGGACGTCCGGTTTCTTCTTCAAGAGCACCGGCAGCGCCGCGTCCAGTTCCTCGATTGCTCTCTTCTTCGCCTCAAAGTTGCCGTCCTCGCCTGCCTTGTCCGTGTACTTGTAGTGAATGAAGAAGAAGTCGTAGCGATCGTATTCGGCGAGATAGCGTTCAAACTGCTCGTGAATGGTCTGCGGGCCTTCGAGTTTGTCCATCCCGACCAGTTGCGCAAGTCCCTTGTACATAGGGTACACCGCGATCGCGGCCGCCTTGAGCCGGTAGCGCTCTTCGAACTGCGGGATCTTCGGCTGATGCGCGATGCCGCGCATCAGGAAGCCGTTTGCGGGTTTCTCGCCTGCGAGGATGGGCAACGCGGCTTTGTAGAACGCGGCGATGAGTTTCGCCATTTTCTTCTGCTTCGCGTTGCGCGGGTCGCGCGGTTTCACGGACGGGATCGGGAAGCCTTCGCGATTCGGGTCGGCGTCGGTGAGCGGTCCTTCCAGACCCTTTCCGCGGAAGACGACGACGAACCGATGTTCCTTTCCGGGGCGGATGATGACCTGCGTGTCGCCGATCTTTTTGATCTGCGCCGAGAGTTTGGCGCAGAGTTTCTCGCAGGTCTCCGTCGGGATGCGTCCGGCACGCCGGTCGATGACGACGCCTTTTGGATCGAGGGTGGCGAAGTTGGCGCGGGCGCAGACGTCGCCGGGTTTGAGTTCCACGCCGAGTCCGAGTGCTTCGATGACGCCGCGTCCGACCTGGAACTCGAGCGGGTCATAGCCGAACAGGCCGAGATGGCCGGGCCCGCTGCCCGGAGTGATGCCGGGCGCGACGGGGATCATTCGGCCCTGCGCCGAGTCCTTTGAGAGAAGATCGAGGTTGGGCGTCGTGGCCGCTTCGAGCGGCGTGAGGAAGTTTTGGTTGCGGGTGGCGATGTCGCCAAGGCCATCAAGGACCAGAAGCACGAGCTTCGATTGGGTCTTCAACGTCAGTTCCGAATAGAGAGCATCAAGATTCATTTGCGATTTCAGAGATCCACGAACAGCGGCACCAACGCGCGGTTCGGTTGCCGGAGTGTGTGTGTGGCGCGCCGGAGCGTCAATGGGATTCCATTGAATTCAACGGCGACGCGGCGCCGGCGCGGATGAACGGGAGAACAACGCTGGCGACAGCACGCCGTGCGCAGAGAGGCGGCCTGCGCGTCGGTCGAGCGTTGTTCCCGGGTGCCGGCTTCCGGGTGATGTGATTCGGAAAGCGGCCAGCAGGTCCGGATTACGGATGTGGTGCGGGGCCTTCCGGTTCGGGATGGAGCGAAGTTTGCTTTGGATTCCGGTGGTTTCGAGGGAAAGGGATCAGAGAGCCAGGTTCCACGTGCTGAACAGGTTACGTGGTGAGCCCGCCGGCAACACAAATTGTCTCTGATCTAGGCGACCGCTGTCCGGTCCTGGGACGAACGCGCTGATCCACGGGTGTGAACGCGGGTTGGCACCCGGAGCGCTCACAGACTTAAACGATGATCATGGTAGCACCCACGGGGCAACCGGTCTGCATACGCAGCGCCGGTGCCGTGTTGAAGGCCGCGTTCTTCGCCGCGCAGGCGGCGAGGCCCGCGCCGGTGCTGATCATTTGTCACGGCGCGGGCGAGTTCAAAGAGCATTACTTCGAACTGTGCGAGTACCTGTCCGAGCGAGGGGTGGCCTGTCTGGCGATGGACATGCGCGGCCACGGCGAATCCGACGGCGAGCGGTATTTTGTAAGGATTGATGACTGGGTGCACGACATCCGCGCCGCGATCGATCTGCTCGAGACCATGCCCGACGTGGATTCCCGGCGTATTGCGGCGTTCGGGCTGTCTTCGGGAGGGACGGCCGTGCTGGAGGCGGCCATTCTGGATCCGCGCATCCGGGCGCTTGTCGTTCTGGACGCGACGGTGCGGGACTCGCTGCCGGTGGCGACGAGCGCGTCTCTGCGAACGTTGTGCGCGATCGGCCACGTGAAGCGGCTGCTTGGGCGTAATGATCTGCGCGTCTCGCTGCGGCGGATGGCTGCCGGCCTGGAGATGGCGGCGGATCCGGACATCAATCGCCGATTGTATTCGGATCCCCGCTGCGTGGACGCCCTGGAACAGTTTCCGTTTCCCGGGGGTGCCGAGGCCTTTTTCGTGGATACGCTGAAGCGGGTGTGTCTGATTGACGTGCCGACGATGGTGTTGTGGGGCGAGGAGGATCGGGTGGACCCGCCGGAGACCGGCCGCATGCTGTATGAGGCGCTGCGCTGCGAGAAGGAGCTGCACGTGATCCCGGGCAACGGCCATGCGGGGCATGTGGACCGCAACCGCCGCCAGGTATTTGAGTTGACGCTGCAATGGCTATCCAAAAAACTGGTGCCGATGTCAGCCGGCGCAACGGTCGTTCCGCAAGTCATCGAATCCGACGAAGCCAGGGCGCTCACTCGAACGAGGAAATGGGAGTTGCTTTCGCCCTTTCTGAAGGAGTATGGCGAGGAGGCACTGGCGTATTCCACGCTGCAGCAGGGCCTGGAGTATTACGTGGACCGCTACGGCTATGTGGCGTACACGACGGTGCAGCACCCGGTATTTGCGCGCCGGCCGAGGAAGATCGTCTTTTCCAATCCGGTGTGTGCCGAGGCCGATCGGCCGAAACTGCTCGCCAATTTTCTTTCCCGGTTTCCGCGTGCGGCGTTTACGTGCATTTCGGAGCGCTGTGCGCGCGACCTGCGCGCGATGGGATTCAAGGTCAACTGCATCGGTTATGAGGTGGAGCTGCCGATTCAGACCTACAACACGCAGGGCAACTGGAAGGAACTGGACATGATCAAGCGCTCGCGCAATGAAGCGCGGCGCGAGGGCATCACCATCCGTGAAGAGCGCATCGGGAGCATCGATCCCGAGGAACTGAGCGCGTTGACGAAGAAGTGGATGCTGCGGAAGAAGGTGAACGACCGCGAGATCTGGATCTACGCGCGGCGGCTCGTGCTCGAGGATGAAGAAGACGTGCGGCGATTTGTTGCGCGCGACCGGGAGGGCAGGCTGGCGGGCTTTGTGTCCTACGATCCGATGTATCGCGACGGGCAGGTGTACGGGTATTCGGCGACGATTCTGAGGTGCGACGAGGAGCGGTTCGGGAGGCTGATCACGGCGATCCACATGGTGGCGATGGAGACCTTCAGGGCGGAGGGCAGGCAGGTGATGAATCTGAATCTCGCGCCGTTCATGAAGCTCGAGCAGGGAGTTTTCAACGACGACTTTGCATGCCGGCTGTTTTTCGATCTGAGCGCGCGGTACGGGAACGACATTTACAATTTTGAAGGGCTGGCCTTTCACAAGTCGAAGTACCGCGGGTCGGAGAAGAGTCTTTATTTTGCTTCGAACAATTTCTGGCCCGCGAACGATGTTTACCTTGCCTTTCTGTCTGCGGATATCACACGCAGCTATTTCGAGACGGTCGGGCGGTTGCTCCGCGGAATATTCGCCGGCAGACGCCGGCGGGATCCGGCGGGCGCCGCCTGAGCCGATCGTGTCAGTTGGACCCTATTGAACTATGAAACGACCTGGATGGCCTCTACTTCTGACCGCGGTCCTTGCGATGGCGCCGGCCGGCGCGACGTTCGCGTCCGTGGCCGAACAGCCGGAAACGCCCGCGTGGCAGCGGTTCCTCGAGCAGGACTACCTGTTGGGCGATTGGGGCGGATTGCGAACCGAGTTATCGGAACGCGGCGTGGATTTCGAGTTCTTCTATGCGGGCTCGGTGCCGAACAACCTGGACGGCGGCATTCGCCGGGGCGCGGTGTACCAGGGTGCGCTCATGATGTTGCTGGAGCTGGACTCGGAGAAGCTGGCGGGTTATTCGGGGGGCACGTTTCACGCGGGCTCCATCTGGCTGCACGGGGAGAAGCCGTTTTCGGAGGAATACATCGGCGATTTGAACAAGGTGAACCTTGTGGATTTCGACAACGGCTTCCGGTTGTGGGAGCTGTATTACGAGCAGCGGCTATGGGACAACCGGTTTTCGATCAAGGCCGGGCAGATCTCGATCGACCGCGATTTCATTGTTCCGGAGTACTACAACTCGCTTGCGACGCTGAGCCTGCTGAACCAGACGTTCTTTTATCCGACCATGGCGTTCAATGTGTACGACCAGCCGTTTCTCCCGGTTGGGCACCATGCGCTGGCGTCCACGCCCTACGGGGTGCCGGGGGTGCGGCTGAGGTTCGATCCGATTCCGCGGGCGTATATCCAGGCGGGTGTGTATGACGGGAAGCCGGATTTCAGCGAGAGCGGCACCCGGGTTCGGTTGGGTGGAGATGAAGGGGCGCTGATTTATTTCGAGCTGGGCTGGAAGGTCAACCAGGAGGAAGGGACATCGGGCCCGCCCGGCAATGTGAAGGTGGGCGGTTACTACCACACGGACGAGTTCGTGGACATGTACGAAGGGGCGTTCAACGCGTTCGACAATTTTGTTGCGGCGAACGGGATTCCGCTGCCGCCGCTGTCGCCGGGGCCTGCGCGGTTCCGGAACGGCAACTACGGGGTTTACGGGCTGGTGGACCAGGTGTTGTGGCGCGAGGTGGGGGAAGAGGACCCGGCGATGCAGGGATTGACGGGCTTTTTCAGGGCGGCGTATGCGCCCGAGGACCGGAACCTGGCGCAGTTCAGCGTGGACGGCGGGCTGGTGTACAAGGGGCTGATTCCGACGCGAGACTGGGATACGCTGGCGCTGGCGGTTTCGTATATGGAGATGAGCGACGACCTGCGGCGGGCGCAGCGCGACATCAATGCGATTCTGCTGGGGGGTGGCGGACCGCCGGCGTTTACGAAGCTGGCGGACTATGAAGCGGTGGTGGAGTTGAGTTACAAGGCGCAGATGGCGGCGTGGTGGACGTTGCAGCCGAGTGTGCAACGGGTGATCCATCCGGGCGGGAGAGTTATCAGCGACATACCGGATGCCTGGGCGTTCATTATCCAGACCACGTTGCGGTTCTAGCTTCGGTTTTTGCGCGGAACATGGTAAGGACGGTCGGGTATTGCAGGCGAGGCTGGGCGCGCGGCGCCTGAAAGGCCACAAACTTGAGAGAAATGGATGCTTACAATGGAAGCGTCGTGAAGGGCGACGCCGGAAGCAGCCTTGTCTTGAGTCGGTCCGGCGAGGGGGCGGACTTTGAAGGCAGGCTCGTGCGTTTGACGCGGAACCAGGCGGTATTTGAGCTCTGCAACCCATCTATCGTCCTGCGGACTTCCGAGGTATTGCCAGAGTTCAGTATTGCGAGCGGGGGCCGGAAGCTCTACTCGGGGCGGGCTGTGGTGCGGGGCGTGGTGCATACCGGGGTTGCGGTGGTCTGTGACGTGACGCTGAGCAGCGAATACTGGAGCGACGTGGACCTGGGGACGGCGCTCAGCCGTCCGCCGCACTTGCGGGATGAATATCGGGCGTTTCTGAAGGGCTGGGAGCGAACGGCCCGGGTGCTTCCGGAATTCAAGCTCGTCATGGGCGATCTGCAGAGCTTTTTCTCCGAGCTACGCCTCTGGCTGGAGCAGATCGAACTGGGCATTCGGTCGTCGCCTTCGTCCGGCAGCGACGAGCTGGAAAGAAAGGTGATTGACGAACTGGCGGGGCCGGTGGTGCGCTCGATCGATGTGTTTGTCGATCGTTTTGAGGAGCTGGCGGAGCGCCTGGACCCGGAAGTGGTTCCGTTTCACCAGAGCTACCTCAGGCGGTCGCTGCATCCCTGGCTGCTCAGTTCGCCCTTCGCGTATCGCGCGTATCACAAGCCCCTGGGTTACGCGGGTGATTACGAAATCGTGGACATGATGCTGCGTCCTCCCTATGAGGGGAGCACGCTGTTTGCGAAAGTGCTGAACGTGTGGTTGCTGGGGCAGGCGCCGGCCACGGCTCATCGCAATCGCGTCGACTACCTGAGTCGCACGTTGATGCAGGAAAACCTGCGCCTGCAGCGGCAGGGCCGCGGATTGCGGGTGTTCAACATGGGGTGCGGCCCGGCGGCTGAGGTGCAGCGGTTCCTCCAGAGTTGCGCCGGGAGCGATCAGACCGCCTTTACTCTCGTCGATTTCAATGAGGAGACGCTTCAGTATGTGCGGCGGTGGGTGAGCGCTTTGAAAAACGACACCGGCCGGATCGGGACCGTATCGCTGGTTCGGAAGTCGGTTCAGACGGTTCTGAAGGAGGCGGTTCGTTCGGGACGATCGCCGCAGGAACAGTACGATTTCGTGTATTGCGCGGGGCTTTTTGATTATCTGCCCGACCCGACGTGCCGGAGGTTGATGGACGTTTTCTACGACATGCTGGCTCCCGAGGGGTTGCTGCTGGTGACCAACGTCAGTGACGTGATGAACCGCGCCCGGCCCTTCCGGTACTCGATGGAGTACATGCTGGACTGGTATCTGACATACCGGGACGGGCACGCGCTGGCGTCGCTCGCTCCGGCCAGGGCTCCACGGGAGCAGGTCCGGGTGATTGCCGAGGAAACCGGGGTGAACGTCTTCCTGGAAGTTCGGAAGCCCTCCCATGCCTGAAGAGGTTTCCAACTCCTCCGAGATTCGCGAAGCCTTCGCCAGATATGACCGCGAGGTCATTCTGAGCAATGTTAAAGTGGGGTGCCTGATCGGCGTGTTGTTCATGCCGCTGGGAACACTGCTCGATTACTTCGTGTATCGAGACAAGCTGGCGGCGTTCCTCGAACTGAGAATCCTGTGCGCCGCCCTGATCGCGATCTTCTGGTTCGTCGTCGTCACACCGTTCGGACACCAGCACCCGCGCAAGCTGGGAATCCTCCTTGTGATGTTCCCGTCGTCGTTCATCTCATGGATGATCTACGACACGGACGGATCGACCTCTCCGTATTACGCCGGCCTGAACCTGGTGCTCCTCGTCATCGGCTTCGTGCTCTACTGGACGCTGGTGGAAAGCATGATCGCGGTGAGCCTCGTGACGCTCATGTATATTGCGGCCTGCTATTTTCACGGCTCGATTGTCACCCAGGCTTTCGTGAACAACATCTATTTCCTCGGGCTGACCGGGATGATTGTGGTCATTGGCAGTTACGTGCACAGCCGCTGGCGGTTCCGGGAGTTTGCCTTGCGCTTCGAACTGGACAAGAACCGGCGGGCGCTCGAAGAGAGCAACCAGAAGCTGCTGGAACTGGACCAGGTCAAGACCCGGTTCTTCGCGAATATCAGCCATGAGTTGCGAACGCCGTTGACGCTGCTGATCGCGCCCCTGGAAACCCTTCTGCATCGGCGCGGTCCCACGGTGACCCCGGAAATCCGCGAGGTGCTGCTGACCATGCATTCCAACGGAATGCGGCTCCTGAAGCTGATCAATGATCTGCTGGCCCTGGTCCGGCTCGAGTCCGGCCGGATGGAAGTGAAGCGCGAACCGCTGGAAGTGAGCGACTTCATCAGAGGGCTGGCCAGCGCCGCCCGGCAGGTGGCGGATGACAAACGTCTCACCCTGGAAACCTACGTGGATCCCGCGCTGGGGGCAGTGATGGCGGATCGCGACAAGCTTGAGAAGATCCTGCTGAACCTGACGTTCAACGCGCTCAAGTTCACCCCCGCGGGCGGGCGCGTCGAGCTGCGGGCGGAACGGCGGGAGGGCCAAATGGTGCTGAAGGTGAGCGACACGGGCATGGGCATTTCGGAGAAGCACCTCCCGTTTGTCTTCGACCGGTTCTGGCAGGCCGACGGTTCGTCACGGCGCAAGTACCAGGGCGTGGGCATTGGACTGGCGCTGGTGAAGGAATTGACGGAAATCCAGGGCGGTCGGGTTGAGGTTCAAAGCCAGGAAGGCAAAGGCACCACCTTCACCGTTCGTCTTCCGTACGAGAAGGCGAACGCCCCGGTTAAGAAGGAAGCGAAAGAAGCCGAAGCGACGGACGAATCCGAAGACGCGCGCACCGTCTCTTCCGAGGAATGGCTGACCAATCTGTATCGCCGCGCCGAGTTGTTCCCCGCGATGACGCCGCTGCAGGACTCGCTCAAGCGTGTTGAGGTGTCGCAGAACGGCAGCCGGCTGAAAGCGCTGATCGCCGACGACGAACCGGACATGTTGCGTTTTCTCAAGACGCAACTGGCCGCCCAGTTTGAAGTGCTGGAGGCGGTGGACGGGCAGCAGGCGATCGAGAAGGCGGCGCAGTTCCTGCCGGACATCATCCTGCTGGACATGATGATGCCGGAAAAGGACGGATTGCAGGCGTGCCGGGAGATTCGCGAGCGGACGACGACGCAGAGCATCCCGATTGTGCTGCTGACGGCGCGGGCGGACGAGGAAACGAAGCTGGCGGCACTGGAGGCGGGCGCGAGCGATTTCCTGGCCAAGCCGTTTTCAACGACGGAACTGCACGTGCGCATCAAGAACCTGGTGGAGTCGGATCAGTATCAGCGCAAGCTGACCAGGCAGAACCAGGCGCTCGAATCCGCCATTGAACAACTGAAGGAGACGGAGCTGCAACTGGTGCAAAGCGAGAAGCTGGCGTCGCTGGGGCGTATGAGCGCCGGCATTATCCACGAGATCAACAATCCGCTGAATTTCGCCACCACGGGCCTGTTCACGTTGCGCAACAAGGTCAAGCACCTCACGCCCGAGCACCAGGAGGAGTATGCCGAGGTTCTGCGGGACGTGGAGGAGGGGCTCCAGCGCGTTCGCACGATTGTTTCCGACCTGCGCATGTTCACGCATCCGAACACCGGGCAGCTCGACCAGGTGGAGGTGGAGGAGGTGGTCGGTTCGGCCCTGCGGTTTCTGAGCGGGGAATGGCGCAACCGGGTGACCATTCACAAGGACATAGCCGAGCATCAGAAGATCTGGGCGAACCGGAACAGGCTGATTCACGTGGTGACGAACCTGCTGCAGAACTCGCTCGACGCGTTGAAGAGCAAGACGTTTGAGAACGAGACACCCGAGATCCGCATCCGCGGGCGCGTGGAGAACGGCTGCAGCCTGCTGTCGATTCGCGACAACGGGCCGGGCATCGCGCAGGAGCACCTGGACAAGATTTTTGATCCGTTCTACACGACCAAGGATGTGGGCGAGGGGATGGGGCTGGGGCTGGCGATCTGCTACCGGATCGTGCAGGAGTGCGAGGGGCGGATCTCGGTCCGAACGGAACCCGGCCGGTTCTGCGAGTTTACGCTGGAGTTTCCGGAGAAAGGCTGAGATTAAAGAAGAACACCAGGCTAGCCGACATGGAAAGCGTGTACGACTACAAGAAATACGGAGTACTCTACGTTGACGACGAAGAGAAGTCGCTGAAGTACTTTTCCCGGGCGTTTGAGGAGCAGTTCCGGATTTTCACGGCCTCGAATGCGCAGGACGGTTTGAAGCTGCTCGAGGAGCACTCCCGGGAGATCGGCGTGCTGATGACCGATCAGCGGATGCCCGGCGAAAAAGGCGTGTGGCTGCTGGAGAAGGCGCGGCAGAACCATCCCCGCATCATCCGGATCCTGGCGACGGCGTACGCGGACATGGACGCGGCGATTGCGGCGGTGAACACCGGGGCCATTTACAAGTACGTCACCAAGCCCTGGGACCCGGTGCAACTGGAGCAGACGCTCAAGCGCAGTCTGGAGTTTTTCATGGTCCAGCAGGAGCGCGACCAGTTGCTGCGGGAGAAGATGTCGGTGTTGCACAACATGATGATTGCGGACCGGATCGTGAGCCTGGGGCTGCTGGCCGCGGGACTCAGCCATCACATCCGGAACTCCCTCGTCGCCGTGAAGACCTTTCTCGACCTGGCACCGGCGAAGATGGCCGAGGAGAAACTCGAGATGAGCGGCTTGCGGAACCCGGATTTCTGGAAGGAGTACTACCAGAACGTCCAGAACCAGATCGAAAAGATCAACAGTCTGCTCAAAGACCTCTGGGTGGCGTCGGAAAAACCCGCGTTCGAGTTCGCCGACGAGGTGAACGTGCGGGATGTGGTGGCTTCAAGCATCGACATGCTGCGGTCGGGGTTCGCGGCCAAGAAGATCGAGGTGCAGAATGACGTTTCCGAATCGCTGCCGGTCCTGAAGGTGGACAAGCCGAAGTTTTACCGGTTGTTCGACCTCCTGCTCCGCGACGAGCTGGCCAGTTTGCCGGCGGGCAGCCGGATCACGATCTCGGCCCGGGAGCTGAACGGGTCGCTGGACAGGCGCGCGGTCCAGATTCAGGTGAGCGACAACGGGCCGGGGCTGCCGCAGGAGGCGCTGCGGCTGGTATTCGATCCGTTTGTGGTCCGGGCCGACAGCCCGATGGAATACGGTATTCACCTGATGGCCTGCTATTTCATTGTCCACCACCACGGCGGCAGGATTGAGGCGCGCAGCGAGAACGGCCGCGGCACCGTGTTTACAATCCGCCTGCCGCTGGATCCAAACGAAGTTCCCTCCGGAACCACCGACACAGAGTTTCTCCGGAAGGTGCTGTTGAACGACAGCCTTTGGGAGAAGTTGATCCGTTCGGACTAGGCCGCTTTGTTCATGCGCGCCCGTCAGGCGCGACTGCTTCCGAAAGATCGTCCTTCACTCAGGGCGTCAGGGTGGCGGAACCAGAACCCGCCAGAACACCGAAGATTCCGCGGGCAACGGCAGAGAGATCGTTTGCGGATCGTTCGTCAGCACGAGCTCCAGGAACGTCTGCCAGTTCGTCGAAGTCAGCGATGTGATCTGCTGGAGGTGATGCACCGGTCCCGGGTCGCCACTGATCGTCAAGAGAAGGTTGGTCGTCCCGAACGCGAGTGAAAGCGCCGGCTGGCGCGGCGGCGGGGGCACGAATGGATCATCGCTGAAATCCGGGATCAGGTCGCCATCCGCGTCGTTGGTGTCGTCGATGGACAGGATCCAATAGCGATAGTCCGGTTCCGCCGTGATCGGCTGGCCGTCTTTGAACTCGAACCAGGATGCATTGTAATAGTTGGTCGGCCAATCCGGGTCGCGAAGGAAGGCGTCGTGCAGGAATGCCATCTCCTGCATCATGCCGTTGGTCCATGCGCCCGGCTGCAGCAACAGCACGTTGAAGCGGTTGGTGCTGGATTTGATGAAGTGAACCGGTCCCGAAAACGTGTCCAGGGTGGTTGCGTTGGTCAGTTGCACGGTGCCGTGGATCGTGTTCGAGCCGGGCGTGTACCACAGCAGGCCGGAGTACTCGATCAGCTCAAAGGGCTGGGCGAAGTCAATGGTTCCACCCGGGAACAGCGGATCCGGCAGGCTGTAGTACATCATTCCGCGGGAGGATCCCGCGTCCCGGGCCCAGAAGACGTTCGCCACGGAGGCGGACAGGTACCCGCGCCCGGTCCGGAAACGGACTGGCTGACTTCAAAGAAGTCGGCAAAGCCGTTGCCGTTCGCGTCCGTTGGAAACGGCATGTCCAGCTCGATCCCTCCGTCGAAGCTTTCCCCGAAAAAGTCATTCCAGAGGTAGAAGAATGAGGAATGCGACGTCGTCCCGGAGAGGAAATTGGGGGACAGTTCACCGTTGAATCCTCCGAGCACGAGCGTGGTCATGTTAAGAAACCACTCGAAGCCTATCGTGTCCACGCCCCGACCGCGCTCGCATTGGAGTGAAAGAGAAAACAACCGCACCTGGGCGATATTGGTCTGTGCGCCCGAGCATGGTGCGATCACGGAGCCAAGCGCCATCAGGGAGATTGGGAGGAGCCGGTTCATTGGGCAGTTCCTTTCGCCGGCAGATCGAACCATGCTGGCGGACCGATGTCAACACGGCGGCCGGTTTCGTTCCTTTTCGGAATTGCGGCGAGGATGTCAGCACTGGAGAGACTGAGGCGGTCGCCGCGGCCGTTGGAACCCTGCCCGGGAACAATTTCGAACCGAGAGCACTCCTTGTCTGCGCGCCGTCTTCGGGACATGCTCGGAGCGTGAACAACGCTTACGAGTTTGATGTGGTGGTGATCGGCGCCGGAAGCGCGGGGTATGCCGCGGCTCGCACGGCGGCGGCCGAAGGTCTTCGAACGGCGGTGATCGAAGGCGGAGATGAAGTCGGGGGCCTGTGCATCCTTCGAGGGTGCATGCCGACGAAAGCCCTGCTGTACGCCGCCGAGGTGTTCCATCTTGCGGGGCATGCCGAGCCGTGGGGCGTCCGGAGCGAGCCGGAATTCGATTTCTCGCGGGTGATGGCGCGCAAGAACGCGCTGATCCACGAGTTCGCGGAATACCGCCGCGAGCAACTGGCCAGCGGTGCGTTCGAGTTTATCCGCGCCAGGGCGAGTTTCCTCGACCCGCACACGATTGAGCTGAGCGACGGGCGGAAAGTTTCGGCGAGGCACTTTGTCGTGGCGACGGGATCGACGGTCGCGCCGTCGCCGTTGCCGGATCTCGATGAGACGGGCTATCTCACGAGCGACACGGCTCTTGCTTTGGAACGCCTGCCGCGTTCGCTGATTGTTCTGGGCGGCGGCGCGGTGGCGGTTGAGTTCGCCCAGTTCTTCGTTCGGTTCGGGGTGAAGGTGACGCTGGTGCAACGGAGCCCCCGGGTCTTGCACGAAATGGATTCCGACGCGGCGGAGGTGATTGAGAATGTGCTGCGGCGGGAAGGCGCCACGGTCTATACAGGAACGCGGCTGGTTTCGGCGCGCGTGTTAGGCAGCAGCAAGGAGGTGGCTTTCGAGCACAATGGGCGGACCGTTCGCGTGCAGGCCGAGGAGATTTTCTTCGCGCTCGGCAGGGTTCCGAACGTGCGCGGCCTGGGACTGGACCGGGCCGGGGTGGTTCTGGAGCACAATCGCATCAGGACCAATGCCTTCATGCAAACGTCGGCTCCGCACATCTTTGCGGCGGGCGATTGCGCCAGCCTCCATGAGATCGTTCACATTGCGGTGCAGCAGGGGGAGACCGCCGCGTTCAACATTGCGCATCCGGATCGGATGCGGGAGATGGATTACCGGTTGTTGGCCGAGGTGGTGTTCACCGAGCCGCAGATTGCGAGCGTTGGCCTGACCGAGAAGCGCGCGCACGTCCGGAACGTTCCGTATCTTGTGGCAACGTACCCGTTCAACGATCATGGCAAATCGCTGATCATGGAGGCCAGGGATGGCTTTGTGAAACTCCTGGCCGATCCCGTCAGCGGCGAGATCATCGGCGGCGCCTGCGTCGGGCCGATGGGTGGCGAGCTGATTCACGAGATTCTTGCGGCCATGGCGAAGCGGATGACCGTGGCCGAACTGGCGGCGATGCCGCACTATCATCCGACGCTCGCCGAGATCTGGACCTACCCGGCTGAGGAACTGGCCGCCAGGGTGAGCGCTGCGAAAGGCGGTTGAAGCGCGGACAGCCTCTCAGCGGGAGAGCAGCAGGTCGGGTCCTGTGGTGGTCCGCGTTTGTCCAACCGGATCCGGGCACATGCCATCCAGGCATTCGCGGACCACGGACGCCAGTTGCGCCGGCAAATACGGTTTCGGGAGAAACACGCTGCCGCCCCGGGCAAGGTCTTTGCCGATCAGATCCGAGCTGTAGCCGCTCGAGATGACGACCTTCAGATCCGGTTTTCGGCGTTTTAATTCCTGCGCGAGATCCTGCCCGTTCATGCCGCCGGGCATGATCATGTCGGTGAGCAGGAGGTCGAACCGGCCCTGGTGCTCGTCCCAGACGCGCAACGCTTCCGTGCCCGACGAGGCGATGGCGACTCGGTAATCGTAGGCGCGCAGAACCTGCTGCACGAGGTCGCGCAGGCCCGGCTCGTCCTCCACCACGAGCACGCTCTCGTTGCCGCCGCGAACGGCGCCGGGTTTGGTGATGAAATCCGTGGCGTATCCGTGGCTCTGTTCCGCCGCCGGGATGTAGATGCGGAACGTGGTGCCCTCGCCCACGGCGCTTTGCACGTCGATCCAGCCGCGATGTTGCCGGACAATGCCGTAAACCGTGGCGAGCCCGAGTCCTGTTCCCTTTCCGGTTTCCTTGGTCGTGAAGAACGGCTCGAAAATGCGTTCGAGGGTTTTCGCGTCCATGCCGCAACCGGTATCGCTGACGGTCATGCAGACAAAGCGCCCGGGCGTGGCGCCCGCGTGGCGAGCGGCGTCCGCATCGCTGATGTCCTCGACGGAAGTCGAGATGATGAGTTTGCCGCCCCTGGGCATCGCGTCGCGCGCGTTCACGGCGAGGTTCATGATCACCTGCTCGATCATGCCGGTATCGGCTTCGACGCGGGGCACGTCCGGCGCGCACACTGTTTCGAGCGCGATATCCTCGCCCAACATGCGGGAGAGCATGTTTTCGAGGTTGTGGATCACGTTGTTGAGGCTGAGCGCTTTCGTCTGGATCACCTGTTTGCGGCTGAACATCAGGAGCTGCCGGATGAACCGGGCCGCGCGTTCGGCCGCCATGGAAATCTGTTTCAACGACCGTTCCATATCCGATCCCGGCGCCGCTGTGTTGAGCAGCAATCCGGCGCGGCCCTGAACGACGGTGAGCACATTGTTGATGTCGTGCGCGACGCCCGCGGCGAGCTGGCCGACACACTCCATTTTCTGTGATTGCCGCAATTGCGCTTCGAGGTTGAGCACGTCGGTGACATCGCCGCCATAGCAGTGGACGACCTGGCTGGAGACGACCGGGAAGAACGACCAGCTCAGGGTGCGGCCGTTGATGATGAGTGTTTTTCGAAGCTTTTTTTCGCCGGAGGCAAGGCATTCGCGGACGATGGCCGGGGCGTCCGGCGGGAGAATGGCAAGCACCTCCCGCTGGCCCAGGTTTCGGGCCATTTCCCACGCGGCGTCATTGGCGTACGTGAGCGCGCCGTCGGCGCTGATTTCCAGCACGGGATTCGGATTCACGCGCGGGAACGCCGCGAGCTTCTGGATCTGCATCTCTGCAAGGTGCCGGTCCGTGATGTCCGAGAGACTGCCCGAGGCTCCGCCGATGCTGCCGTCCCTGTTGACGATCGCCTGAACGTTGACTTCTACCCAGCGCACGGTGCCGTCGCGGGTCAGGTAACGCGTCTCGTGCCGGAACGATTCGCGCCGCAGCTCCATCAGTTCAGTGAACACACGGCGGTTGTGTTCGCGGTCGTCCTCGTGAACGTAGTCCAGGAAGCAGGTGCCGAGCGATTCGGCGACATCGAAGCCGGTGATGGCCGTCCATGCCGGATTGAGGAAGGTGAAGTTGCCGCTCCGGTCCATCTGGAAGATGACCTCTTTGATGCTTTCGACGACGGACTGGTATTTGCGCTCGCTGGCGCCCAGGGCTTCCTCGGACCGTTTGCGTTCGATGCAAAGGGCGATGCCGTTGGCGACGGAGGCCATTTCCTGGCCGACCTGCTCGGAGAGCGGATGCTGGCTGAAGATGGACATGAGCCCGATCAGTTTGTCTTCGAGCACGAGAGGGCAGGCGGCGTAGGAGGCGAGGCCGGCAGCTTCGGCTTCCGCGCGGTTCAACAGCCGGGGATCGCTCAGGAGCTGGCGCACGAGGATGGGCCGGCCTTCGGCGATCTGGTCTGGTTCGATGCGCATGAGGGGCAGTTTGCCATCGCCGTTCTTCTCGACAAGCGAGCCGGCGTTGGCGCGCAGGTTCAACGTGCTCTGCCCGGCATCGAACGTGAAGATCTGGGCAAGAGCGGCATTGAGATACTGCGCCATGGCCATGGCGCATCGGTGGAGGATTCCGTCCAGCGTGTCGCGCCGGGTCAGCGCCAGACCGATCTCGGCGCCGAAAGCCGCGAGGCGCGCCTGCTCGAAGGCGGCGATGGCCGTCGCCCGCTTGCGCTGGATCGTGTAACGGATGCTGCGCTCCAGCCAGTCCGGCGTCAGCCCGCCCTTGACGAGGTAATCGGAAGCGCCCGCTTCCATGGCCTCCAGATCGACCTGGTGCTGATCGGATGTGGTCAGCAGGATCACGGGCGTCTGACTGCCCGCCTCTCTGGCCATCCGCATCAATTCGATCCCCGTGTGTGCGCCCAGCCGGTAATCCACAAGGCAGACGTCGTGCTGATTCAGCACCATCAGCCGGAGCCCTTCGTCGCAATTGCGCGCCCAGTCCAGGACGAAGCGTTTGCCGGGGATGTGCGAGAGCAGGTCCCGGGTAATGATGAAATCGTCCTCGTCGTCTTCGACGAGCAACACGCGGGTTACTTCCATCTCGGCCATATGTTGCCTTTCGCTGTGCCGGCAGTTCTACGGTCTTGAACCAGTACGCCGACAGCACTCGCATCATCTCCACCAGCGCGTCGAACCGGGTCGGCTTGGTGATGAACGAATTCGCGCCCAACTGATAGACGCGGTCGACGTCGGTGTCCGCCCTGGAGGTCGTCAGCACCACGACCGGAATGCGTCGCAATGAGGGATCCGCCTTGATCTCCAGGAGCGCCTCGCGCCCGTCTTTGCGCGGCATGTTCAGATCCAGCAGGATCAGCCCCGGCCTGGGCGCTTCGGCGTGGTTGGCGTACTTGCCCCGGTGGAACAGGTAGTCCAGAAGTTCCTCGCCGTTTTCGACAAAATGCAGGTCCGCCGCCAGCCGGCATTCGGCGAGCGCGTCCTTCGCCAGCAGGCGATCGTCCGCGTCGTCGTCCGCCATCAGGATCACCCTGGGCCGTGAGCCGTCCGTCATACGGTTTTCTCCTTCCTGGGCTGCCTGACGGGCAGCGTGACGATGAACGTGGCGCCCTCGCCGGGCTTGCTTTTCGCCGTGATGGTGCCGCCGTGCCGGTCCACAATGCGCCGGCAAACCGCCAGTCCGACGCCGGTGCCTTCGTACTCGCTGCGTCCGTGCAGGCGTTGGAAGACCGCGAAGACCTTGTCCATGTATTTCTCGTCAAAGCCGATGCCGTTGTCCTGAACGGTGATCTGGCAGAGTGGTCCCGAGGCCAGCGACGCTTCCGGCAGCATGGTGGAATCGATGCGCACCACGGGCGTGGCGCCCGGGGGCTGGAACTTCAACGCGTTGCTGATCAGGTTCTGCATCAACTGACGCATTTGCGTCGCGTCCGCCTCGATGGTCGGCAGAGAGCCGATTTCGACTTTTCCGCCGGTCTTTTCGATGCGCACTTCGAGGTCGCCGAGCACTTCGCGCGTGACCGCGGTGAGATCGACGGGGGTGAACGGTTGCGAACTGCGGATGACGCGCGAGAACGCCAGCAGGTCGTTGATGAGCGTTTGCATTCGGGCCGCCGCGCTTTGCATGCGTTCCAGGTAGTCCCGCGCCTCGCCGAGATCCACGGCATCGCACCGGGCCTTCAGCCGATCTCCGAACGCCTGGATCTTTCGCAGGGGTTCCTGGAGATCGTGCGATGCCACGAACGCGAACTGCTCCAGTTCCGCATTCGATCGCGCCAGTTCCGCCGCTTTCTTCGCGACGATCTCTTCGGCCCGTTTCCGCTCCGTGATGTCTTTGAAAATCACCACCGCACCCACTTCCCGGCCGTTTTCGTGAATCGGCGTCTTGACCACTTCCGCCGGGAACGTGGTGCCGTCGCGGCGGCGGAACACCCGGTCCTTGCCTGTCGCGTCCGAAGAGGTTTCGGCATTGGCGCGCTGTCCGAAGATCTCGTGCTCCTGGCGCCCCACGAGTTCCGACGCGTCCCAGCCGGTCATCCTGGCCGCGGCCGGGTTGACGAACGTGGCGCGTCCGGTGATGTCGAAGCTGCAAATGCCTTCGCCGGCCGAATTGAGAATCATTTCGTATCGCCGCTGCAGTTTCTGCAGTTCCTGTGTACGGGCCTGGACGTGCAGTTCGAGCACGTCCTTGGACCGGACGAGTTCCTGCCGGTGCTGCTGGAGCGCCTTTTCGGCAATGCGGCGCTGATCGAGTTCGCCCTGCAGTTCGGCGTTGGTTTGCTTGAGCCGATGGACCGTTTCGGCCAGTTCGGTGTGTGCCTTCTGGAGGCGCTCTTCAGCGAGGCGGCTTTCGGCGAGCTGGTTCTTGAGGAGGGTCAGCGCTTTGCGGGATTCCTCTTCGTTGGCTGTCAGTCGTTCCGACCAGGTGCGGCGCCATTGAACAAGCCGCGCCATCGCGCCGAGGAGCAGGGCGGCGCTGATGGCGGCGCCCCCGGCGGAAAGGGGGATGAGCCAGCGCTCGGGGCGGATAGACGTTGCGGGAGGGGCGTGTTCCCGGTTGCGGACAGACGGCTGCCCGGCTCGCATGTGCATCCATGTGGCCGCGGCCACCGTCAGGATCAGCACGCCAAGTACAAAACGCACGCGCCGGCGCAGCAACGAGAGCCTTTCGGACGCCTCATTGTCGAACGCCCGGCTATCCCAGGCCAGTATTGAGTCACTCACCGTAATGTGAACGCATCCGCTTCGGAGCCCGCAAACAACTGCTCCGGTAATCGAGAAACCGATAGCCTGAAAAAAGCACATCACAGACCAGTTCCCCGCCCGACACTCCCCGCATGGGTCCGTCTGCCGCGCCAAATGGTCTCAGCGCCCTTCATCCGCCTTGTCCAAACGGGTTTACATCCGCCTGCCTTTGCCATTAAATGGGACGCGCTTATGCCCAGGAATGCGACGGCCGTACTGCTTCCCGCATGACACACGGTGACGAAAGTCTCGGCATCATCGCGGGCAATCGCGCCTTGCCGCTGATCTTTGCCCGGCAGGCCCGGCTGGCGGGCGTTCGCCGTCTGGTCGCGGTCGCCTTTGAAGGCGAGACCGATCCCGCGCTGGCGTCGTTGGTGGACGACATCATCTGGCTCAAGGTCGGGCAGTTGTCGAAGCTCATTTCCGCGTTTACCTCGCGCTCGATTTCCCGCTGCGTCATGGTCGGGCAGATTGCGCCGCGCAACCTCTTTCAACTGCGACCCGATTTCCGGGCGATGACGCTCCTTCTCCGGCTGAAAGAGAAGAACGCCCACACGATCTTCGGCGCGATCGCGTCGGAACTTGAGAAGGAGGGCGTGACTCTCGTTGAAGCGACGCCATGGCTGGCTTCATTGATGCCGTCCGCCGGGTTTCACGTCGGCCCCAGACTCTCGTCGGAGCAGCGGTCCGATGTTGAGTTCGGATTTCGGATTGCCAAGGAGGTGTCGCGGCTCGACATCGGGCAGATCGCCGTGGTGAAGAACGGGACCGTTCTGGCAGTGGAAGCGTTCGAAGGGACGGACCGGTGCCTGGCGCGGGGAGGAGAACTGGGCGGCGGCGGCGCCGTGGCCGTCAAGGTGGCCAAACGCAATCATGACATGCGGTTTGACATTCCGTGCATCGGGCCGAAAACGCTCGAAACCTGCGCGGCTGCGGGTATTGCGGTGCTGGCGCTGGAAAGCGGGCGCACGCTCCTGCTCGAACAGGGGGCTTGCGAACGCCTGGCCGTTGAAAATAGAATCGCGCTCACAACTGTCGGGTAGTCCCCCGTCGAGACACAACGGATCAGGATTGATTAGATGCTCACCGCACACGAATTGCTCGGATTCATGTCGCCCGGTCTGGCGAACGAGATCATCACGTTTATTTTCGAGAACGATAAACCCACGTATCGCGCAACCTTGAACGCCGTCGCGGAAGCGCGCCACGTCCGGCCGGTGTTCATGGAACGGCAGCCCAAAGTCCAGCGCCACGCAAACATGCTTGCCAGCCTCGCAAAGCCGTCCCTTGAAGCCGTCGCCGGCAATCTCATCCGAACCTGGCTCGTGAAAAAGTACCGGCCGATGCTCGCCGATTTCCTGAACGCGCTCGAGATCAAGAACGAAGACGGTGTCGTGGACGACCTGCCGCCGAGCATGGATGACGCCAAACTGAAGGCGGCGGTGGAGCTGTTGCTCGGGAAGTATCCGCACGAAGCGGTGGCCGTTTATTTGAATGCGTTCAACGACATGAACGAAGCCAACTGGGCAAATCTCAAGTCCATGTTGGAAGCAGATCCCCGCCTGCAACTCGGCCAGGCGGCGTGACGCGCGGCGCTGCCGCTCCGGCCGCAGGTTCCGGCACTGCCTCCTGCCACTCCTCAGAGAATCTTCTCGCTCGAACACCGCCGTTCTGTATCGTACGCCCGTAAGCCGAGCGCATTGCTCGCTGGAAATGGAACACGGAAATGGAATCGAACGCTGATATCGCTGTCATTGGGCTGGCTGTCATGGGCCAGAATCTGATCCTGAACATGAACGACCACGGCTTCACCGTGGTGGCGTTCAATCGCACGGTCGAAAAGGTGGACCAGTTCCTGGCGAACGAAGCCAGGGGCACGCGCGTTCTGGGCGCCCATTCAATCGAAGAAATGGTTCGCCTGCTCAAACGCCCCCGCCGCATCATGCTTATGGTCAAGGCGGGCAAACCGGTGGACGAATTCATCGAACAACTCATCCCTCACCTGGAACCCGGCGACATCCTCATTGACGGGGGCAACTCGCTGTTCGAAGACACCGCGCGCCGCGTCAAGTACGTCGAATCCAAAGGCCTCCTCTACATCGGCACGGGCGTGTCCGGAGGCGAAGAAGGCGCGCGTCGCGGGCCGAGCATCATGCCGGGCGGATCTCCCGCCGCCTGGGAACACGTCAAACCGATCTTCCAGGCCATCGCTGCCAAAGTCGAAGACGGCACTCCCTGCTGCGACTGGGTGGGCGAGGGCGGCGCCGGCCACTATGTGAAGATGGTTCACAACGGGATCGAGTACGGCGACATGCAGCTCATCTGCGAAGCCTACAACCTGATGAAGACCGGTTTGGGCATGACCGCCGACCAGATGCACGAGGTGTTCGCCGAGTGGTACCAGGGCGAACTGAATTCCTACCTCATCGAGATCACCCGCGACATTCTTGCGTTCAAAGACGAGGACGGACAGCCGCTGGTGGACCGGATCCTGGACACCGCCGGTCAGAAGGGCACCGGCAAGTGGACGGTGATCTCGTCGCAGGAACTCGGCATCCCCATCACGCTCATCGCGGAAGCGGTGTACGCGCGGGCAGTGTCGGCCCTGAAAGAGGAACGCGTCGCGGCCTCGAAGAAATTGAAAGGTCCGCGCCCGGTCATCCGGGGCGATCGCAAGAAGTTCATCGGGGATATCCGGAAGGCGTTGTATGCGTCGAAGATTGTTTCCTACGCCCAGGGTTATCAGTTGATGCGCGCCGCGGCGAAGGAGTATGGCTGGAATCTGAACTACGGCGGCATCGCGTTGATGTGGCGCGGCGGGTGCATCATCCGGAGCGTGTTCCTCGGGGACATCAAGAAGGCGTTCGACCGGAATCCCGAACTCAGCAATCTCCTGCTGGATCCGTTCTTCAGGAAAGCCATCCGGGACGCGCAACGATCGTGGCGCAATGTGGTGTCGGTTGCAGTGAAGAAGGGCATCCCGGTTCCGGCGATGAGCACGGCGCTGGCGTACTATGACTCGTATCGCAGCGCGGTGCTGCCGGCGAATCTGCTCCAGGCGCAACGCGATTATTTCGGCGCGCACACCTACGAGCGCGTGGACCAGCCGCGAGGGCAGTTCTTCCACACGAACTGGACCGGTCGCGGCGGCACTACGGCATCGGGGAGTTACTCGGTGTGATGCCTGATCATAGAAGCCGGGCGTGAGAGTTGATCAACGGGAAGCGCTTCCAACAGATGCTCGCGGTCCGGCCTATTCGACTCGTTTCAACAGGACGAGCCAGGCGGTGGATTCGGGGGCCGGGCCGCCCAGGACCAGCGTTTCGCCGCGCGGCAGCGGTTGCGTGCGTTTCAAGACCGGCTGGCCCTTTCCAATCAGGCCCACTTCCACGTGCTTTCCGTCGATGTCTTTCAGGCTGACCTTGCAGTGCTGGCTGAGCGTGCTCTCCGTGTTGCCGCCCGAGCTGATCGTGATAGGGACGTTGGTGACGACGAAGTAGTTCTTCCACTTCAACGGGAGATGAGCCAATGCATTGCGCACTTCTTCATCCGCCGGCTTGTGGTTGGGATTCGGAGATTCTTCGGCGTCGGTGGCCCAGACGAGGACGGCCTTGAACCGAAGCTGGCCGCCCGGCGCGGCGAAGGTCGTCACCGCAACGAAGGCGCCCAGGAAAAGCGCTGCCAGGATCCAACCGGCGAGTCTCGATCTGAATCTCATTTGAAATCGAACTCTAACAACTGAATTTCAGCGACGCAAACTACCTTTCGGGCGGAAAGGACATCCAGACGAGAGTCGTTCCGCTGTCGAAGTCGCGATACGTGAACGTGCTGGCATCGGCCATGGCGGTTTCCGTTGCGGTGAGAGCCGCGGCGGTTCCGGGAACGCGCTGGCTCTGGAGCGTGAGGAGTCCGGCCAGCGCCAGGGCGGCCAGCGCTCCGGCGGGGACAAGCACACGGCGGAGCAGGGACCAGATCGAAGGGCGGGTGACGGGCGCCGGTTCGCGCTCGAGCTGGGCGATCTGCCGGCTGATTTTGGACCAGTAGAATTCGCGCGACTCGGGCACGCGCACGTTCGGTTCGGCGCTCTTGATGGCGCGGCGGGTGTTGCGCAGTTCGGCGGCCAGCGCATTGGCCTCGGAATCCCGGGCCACGAGACTGGCCATCGCGCGCGCTTCCGCCTCGGGAAGCTCGCCGTCCACGAACGCCTGTAACTTCAATTGCGTCTCTTCATTCATCTTGCAAAACCTTGCCGGTTCCAGCGGCGGTTGATCTTAAGATTCGTTTCTCAAATCCGCCAGCAGGGCCGCCAGCCGGCGCCGGGCGTAAAAGAGCCGGGACATGACGGTGCCGATGGAGCAGCCCATGACCCTGGCGATCTCTTTGTATTCCATGTCTTCAAATTCATGCAGGACCAGCACGGTCCGGTGCTCATACGAGAGCTGTTCCATCGCGCGGTCGATGCGCTGCCGCAGCTCGCTTCGTTCCAACCGCTCCGTCGGATTGAACGTCACCGGCGGCATCTGCCGTTCCACCCCGCCGCTTTCCTCGTCCAGTGCCTCGATCGATTCCGCGCGTTCTCGCTTCTGTTTCCGCAGCTGGTCAAGGCAGAGATTGATGACGATTCGCGTCATCCAGGTGGTGAAACTGGACTCGCCCTGGAACTGCTGCAGTCGTTGCCAGCCCTTCACCCATGCTTCCTGAGAAAGATCAATCGCCTGCTCTTCATTCCTCATCATGCTGTAGGCCCGCGCATAGATCTTGTCCCGGTGCCGGGCCACCAGCTCCTCAAAGGCGTCGGTGTCGCCCTGTTGGGCGTCCTTCACCAACTGAACGTCGTCAGCTGAGGAATATCGCTTTTCAGCCATGATTTGGACGGCAGGGGCCGGACGGTTATTCGAAGTTTAAAGCCGTCCTTTGGTGCTGGGCACCTGCCTGGCAATTCGCGGATCTCGTTGACATGCAACATCTACCGCTCGGGCAAAGGCCTTGAACAATGCCTCCACGATGTGGTGGGGTTCGTCTCCATAAAGCAGTTCCACGTGCAGATTGCACCGGGCTTCGTTGGCAAAGGCCTGAAAGAACTCCCGCGCCAGCCCGAACCGAAAGGCGCTGGACATGTCCTGCCGTTTCTCGGCGGGGGTAATGGCCTTGTGCGCGAATTGGTTCAGACCCCGCCATACGAAGTAAGGTCGGCCGCCAAAATCGATGACGCATCGCGCCAGGCACTCGTCCATGGGCACATACGCCTCCCCCTTGCGCGAATCCCCGTCAAAGCCGGTCCCATACCTTCGGATGCCTTTCTTGTTGCCAAGGGCTTTTGCAAAGGCCTGGCCCAGCGCCAGCCCGCAATCTTCGACGGTGTGATGCGCGTCCACTTCAAGATCGCCTCGGCATTTCAGCGTCAGGTCCACCACCGAATGCTTCGCAAACAGGTTCAGCATGTGATCGAAAAACGGGATTCCGGTTGCAACGGATGCCTTGCCCGTTCCGTCGATGTTCAACTTGACGGTGATACGAGTTTCTTTTGTCGCGCGAGTGATCGCGGCCTGGCGGCGTTTCATGGGCGGAGTTAAACAAAGCGAGCCGGCAAAACAAAGCGGAAAGCGGGTGGCAGCCGGCGGGCGAACCTGCTCGCGGGCCGTCGCGCGACCGCGTCGGCGCCCACGCTTCCGGTCCGAGAAGCGGTCCCGAGCGCTGCAAGACCTGCCTTCGCGCGTTGGAGTCTTTGCGAAATCGACGCCAGCACTCAACGTTCAACACCGGACATTCCATGGCGTTGCGGTCCATTCGTACTTGATTCGGTGCGGTGCGGGTGAAACGAAGTGCAATCCGACAGGTTCCTGAGCACAGCGATCCGTTGCTGCGCGTGTTCTCGGCGTTGTCGGTGTCCTCTGCGGGGTTGACTGAACTGACGCTGCCTTTAAGTTGGCTGCGATATGATCAAGATCTTCTTCGGACTGCTGATCGGCTTTGTCATCGGCGCTGTCGCGGTCTGGTATCTCCAGCCAACTGAGCACAGGGGTCCGGTGCGCAGTACGCTGGAGGAGATCGAGTCGAGCGCGCGCGCGGCTCGCGCCAGCATTGAGGAAAAGCTCCGCGCGTGGAACCTGGACGGTGCGCGCATCAAGGAAGAGATGGAGCGCACGGGGCGTGTGATTCGCGAGAAAAGCCAGGAGGCCGGGCGGGTCATCACCGAGGCGACCGCCGACTCCCGCGTCACCGCGGCTATCAAGGCGAAGCTTGTGCGCGACCCGGACCTTTCCGCCTGGAACATCTCCGTGGACACCACGGAGGGCACCGTCACCCTGGCGGGCTCGGTGTCGTCGCCGGAAGACGTAGGCAAAGCCATGGCGCTGGCAATGGAGACAGACGGTGTGAAGCGGGTGATATCGACGCTCCAGGTCAAGGCGCGTGAGGAATAGGGCATCATGAGCAAAGCGCTTCCGCCGAACCCGTCCAATCTTGCGTTCATTGAAGGGCTTTACGAGGAGTACCTGCGCGATCCGCGTTCTGTGGATGAAGCGTGGCAGCGGTATTTTGCCGAGGTCTCAAACGGCGAACTCAGGTTCCCCAGGCCGCGTTTCAAACCGTCGTTCCGCCCGAGGAGTCTCTTCGATCCTTCGCCGGACCGGGTGGTGCCGCGATTTGATCGCACAACGGCGGCCTTGCAGGACCGGGTTTATCTGTTGATCCGATTATACCGGGTGCGCGGGCACCGGATTGCGCAGGTGGACCCGCTGGGCCAGCCGCAACCCATGCCGCCGGAGTTGAAGCCGGAGTTCTTCGGGTTCACCGAGGCGGACATGGACCTGCCGGTGCACAGCGAAACGTTCCAGTATGACGGCGACCTGACCCTCGGACAGTTGCTGCAGCGGCTGCGGAACACTTACTGCCGCACCATCGGCGTGCAATACATGCACATCGACGACCTCCGGGTGCGCCGATGGCTGCAGCGGCGGATGGAGATGACGGAGAACCGGCTCCAGCTCACGCGCGAGGAACAATTGCGGATCCTGACACGGCTGACCGACGCGGTGACCTTCGAGGAGTTCATCCGCAAAAAGTTTGTCGGCGCGAAGAGCTTTTCCCTTGAAGGTTCGGAGAGCCTGATCCCGTTGCTGGACCTGGCGATCGAGAAGGCGGGCGAACAGGGCGTGCGCGAAATCGTCATGGGCATGGCGCATCGCGGACGCCTGAACGTCCTCGCCAACATCATGGGCAAGAGCGCGCGTCAGATCTTCCGCGAGTTTGCCGACATCGGCTGGAAATCGTCGCCGGGGCGCGGCGACGTGAAATATCACCTGGGTTACGAATCGACGTGGACGACGAGCACGGGGCGGCAGGTGCGGCTGTCGCTGTGCTTCAATCCCAGCCACCTCGAGTTCGTCAATCCGGTGGCGCTGGGGAGAGCGCGCGCCCTGCAGGATTGCCGCGGCGACACCGATCACGAGGAATCGATGGCGTTGTTGATTCATGGTGACGCGGCGTTTGCGGGCGAGGGGATTGTGCAGGAGAGCCTCAACCTGAGCCAGTTGCCGGCGTATCGGACGGGCGGCACGCTGCACGTGATTGTGAACAACCAGATCGGATTCACCGCCGGTCCCGAACAGGCCCGGTCCATGCCGTATGCGAGCGATATTGCCCGCATGCTGCAGAGCCCGATCTTCCATGTGAACGGCGAAGACCCTGAGGCGGTGGCGCAGGTGGTGCGCCTGGGAATGGATTTTCGACGCGAATTCCAGCGGGACGTCGTGATCAACATGTACGGCTATCGGCGCCTGGGCCACAACGAAGGCGACGAACCTACGTTTACGCAACCGGTCCTGTATCGCGCCATCGCGAATCGCAAGTCCGTTCGTGAAGGCTATCTCGAGCATTTGTTGAAGCTCGGTGAAGTGACGCGCGAGGAGGCGGACCGTATCGCTGCCGCGCGCCGCGAGCTTCTCGAAAAGGAGCTGTCGCAATCGCAAAAGGAAGCGCCGCCGCCAACCGTGCAAGTGACGACATCCAGGTTCCAGGGCGGCCCCGAGCCCGCGGAAGAACCAAAGACCGGCGTGAGCCGGGAAAAGTTGTCCGCGTTGCTGGAGGCGATGACGCGGCTGCCTGACGGGTTTCATTTGCATCCGAAGCTGAAGAAGTTCCTGGAGGCGCGCCAGCAGATGGCGCGCGGGGAACAGCCGGTGGACTGGGCCGCGGCGGAGGCTCTGGCGTTCGCGAGCCTGGCGGCGGAGGGCAAGCGCGTGAGAATGACAGGACAGGACAGCGAACGCGGCACGTTCAGCCAGCGGCACGCGGTGCTGCACGACTACCAGGACGGGCATACCTACGAGGTGTTGCAGCACGTTGCCGAGAACCAGGCGCCGGTCGAGATCTACAACAGCCCGTTGTCGGAGACCGCGGTGCTCGGGTTCGAGTACGGCTACAGCCTGGATTGTCCGGACGGGTTGGTGCTGTGGGAGGCGCAATTCGGGGATTTCTGGAACGTGGCGCAACCGATCGTGGACCAGTTCATTGCCAGCGGCGAAGACAAGTGGGGGCAATTGAGCGGGCTGGTGTTGCTGTTGCCGCACGGGTTTGAAGGCCAGGGGCCGGAGCATTCCAGCGCGCGGCTCGAACGGTTCCTCGCGCTTGCCGTCGAGGACAACATTCAGGTGGTGTATCCGACGACGCCGGCGCAGTACTTCCATTGCCTGCGCCGCCAGGCATTGCGCGAATGGCGGAAACCGCTCGTGGTCATGACTCCCAAGAGCCTCTTGCGCCATCCGAAGGTGGTTTCGACGCTGGAGGACCTGGCCGACGGCGCGTTCCAGCGCGTTATTGGCGACACCGTGGCGCCGGAAAAGGCGCGCCGCATTCTGCTGTGCGCGGGCAAGATCTATTACGAACTCGTCGAGCACCGTTCCGAGATCAATGCGGAGGATGTGGCGATTGTTCGCGTGGAGCAGTTGTATCCCCTGCCGCGCGGGTTGTTGGAGCGCGCGCTGGCGGGATACCGGGAGGACACGCCGGTGTTCTGGGTGCAGGAAGAACCGGCCAATATGGGCGCATGGAACTACATGCGGATGAACTTCGGCGAGCGGCTGTTCGGAAGGTATCCATTGAAAGCGATTGCCCGGGCGCCGTCGGCCACGCCCGCCACCGGATCGCACAAGCGGCACAAGCAGGAACAGGCTGAAATTGTGAAACGGGCATTTACGGAAACATGAACGAGCGAAGGGAAATGTTATGTCCATTGAATTGAAAGTTCCGGAGATAGGCGAATCGATCACCGAAGTGGAGATCGGCGACTGGCTGAAGAAGGCCGGTGAACCGGTTCAAAAGGATGATCCATTGGTGACCCTCGAGAGCGAGAAAGCCACCGTCGAACTGCCCGCGCCGGAATCGGGCACGCTGGGGAAGATGCTGAAGAAAAAAGGTGACGTGGCGAAGATCGGCGAGGTAATCGGATACCTGGAAACAGGAAAGGCCGAAACCGCAAAACCCGAAGCTCCAAAGGCCGAAGCTCCGAAACCGGAAGGGCCCGGCGCGGAAGCGCGAAAGCCCGAAGACAAAGCGCCGAAGGCCGGAGCTGAAAGCGACAAGACTGCGACCGACAAGGCGGCGCTGAAGTCCGACAGCTCGAAGCCTGAGAAATCCGAGCCCTCGAAGCCGCGCATTGTGCAGTCGCAACCGGCGCAGGAAAAACCGCTCAGCCAGCGCCTCGCCGCCGAGCCGCCCCCGGCTCCGGCCGGCGTGGAGGAAGAGCCCGTCATGTCCACCGAAGAAGCCGCCGCCGTGACCGGCGGCGAGGAGGAGGTGGTCCCGATGAGCCGCCTGCGCCGGACAGTGGCGGAGCGGTTGGTCGAGGCGCAACGCACCGCCGCCCTCCTGACCACGTTCAATGAAGTGGACATGAGCGCCGTGGTCGCGCTGCGCAAGGAGTACGGCGAGGCGTTCCAGAAGAAGTTCGGCGTGAAGCTCGGGTTCATGTCGTTCTTCGTCAAAGCCTCGGTTGACGCACTCAAGCAGTTCCCCGTGGTCAACGCCGAAGTGCGCGGAACGGACATCGTGTATCGAAACTACTACGACATCGGCGTGGCGATCGGAGGCGGCAAGGGGCTGGTGGTGCCGGTGCTGCGCCGGGCGGAGCGAATGAGTTTCGCCGAGATCGAGATGGCCATCGGCGACTTCGCACGGCGGGCCAGGGAGAACAAGCTCAAGCCGGACGAACTCCAGGGCGGAACGTTCACCATCAGCAACGGCGGCGTGTACGGGTCGTTGCTATCGACACCGATTGTGAACCCGCCGCAGAGCGGTGTGCTGGGAATGCACGCCATTCAGGACCGCCCCGTCGCGCGCGACGGCGCCGTGGTGATCCGGCCGATGATGTATCTGGCGCTGACGTACGATCATCGCATCGTGGACGGTCGCGAAGCCGTGAGCTTTCTGAAGCGAATCAAGGAAGCGGTCGAAAACCCGACGCGCATGTTGATCGAAGTATAACGCCGATAACAGCGAAGCCCCGCTCCCGTTCGAGCGCCCGTGCGAACTTTTGTTGCATATGCAACAAAAGTTCGTTGTGGTTCTGGATGAGAGGCTTACGCGAACTCCGGCCTTCGGCTCCACGTTCAACCGCTTGCTGGTGAACCACTTGCCCTTGTGTGCAACCTTTTGTTGCATATGCAACAAAAGTTCGTACTTCTTCACTGTGAGTGCAACCGCCGGTTCATCAAGGGATTGCAACCTTTTGTTGCATATACAACAGAAAGTTCGTTGGGGGTGGTTGCGCAAGGATGGGATCTCACGAATGTTCGGGCGTTGCTTTGGGGCTCCGCTTTGGGGCTCCGGCCCGAGGCTCGCATTGGCCTGACGTCTGAGAATCCGATGCTGGTGCTGAAACGGCGGATTATTCAGCGTTTTCGGGAAGGCGCGTTGGTGGATGCGGGCCGGTAGAGGCCGGCCTTGATGAACGGTTCGAGGTAGGCACCGAAGCCTTCGGCCTCCATGTCTTCCAGAGGAATGAACCGCAGCGCGGCCGAGTTGATGCAATAACGAAGGCGCGTCGGGGCAGGGCCGTCGTCGAAGACGTGGCCGAGGTGCGAGTCGGCGGTCTTCGAGCGGATTTCGGTGCGCACCATGCCGTGGGAGTAATCCGGGCGCTGGAGGATGAGCGAGTCGGAAATCGGTTTGGTGAAGCTGGGCCAGCCGCAGCCGGAGTCGTATTTGTCGAGGGAACTGAACAGCGGTTCGTTGGAAACGACATCGACATAAATGCCGTGCCGGTGGTTGTTCCAGTATTCGTTCTGGAAGGCCAGTTCGGTGCCGGCCTCCTGGGTGACGTGGTATTGGATTGGCGTGAGTCGCTGCTTCAACTCCGCCTGTGAAGGCTTCTTGAAATTCTGCATAGCATTGGTGCTCGTGTTGGCGGCGGAGGCAGGCGGCGCGGGAGCAGGTCTGTGGGGCGAGGTTTGTGCGACGACCAGCAGGGCGGCGGCACAGACGCCGAGAACCGCCAATGGCCGCAACAGGCGTGTCACGGATAGGCTGGGCATGCGCGAACCTTAGCACGGAGTCGTCGTTCTGCCAACTGGCCGGGACTCTTGTTCTTTGCCCGGGTGCCGGGGGAAGCGAGAACAGAGACGGGACGCCAGTATTCACGGAAGAGAATTCCTTCTCCGCGTCCGGGCGTGCAGAGGGGTGATGCGGGGAAAAAGAAAGCCCCGGTTGCCCGGGGCTTTTTGGAGGTTGTCGGACAGGCGGCTCAGTTGAGCCAGAAGCTGAAGTAGAGATACATGCCGGCGACCAGGATGAGGATGAGCGCGGCCATGAAGATATTGCCGGCGTCCCAGCTCTTCCTGATCTCGTCCCGCGCTTCCGCATGGATCGAGCCGTATGTGAGGCCGCGGGTCTTTTCCTCCGGAGGCGGCGCGGTCATGAGCGAGGCGACGATCATGATGATGGCGCTCAGGAGGAACAACACGCCTGTCGCGTAGAGGAAGTTGAAGTCACCGATCGCCGCGAGGAATGCCGGTTCCTGGAACTTCTTGCCTTTGCCAAAGAAGACCTGGATGGTCAACTTGGCCATGCCGAGAATGAAGCCGCCGCCGAGCGCCCAGCTGGCGCCGGTGGCGTTGAGGCGTTTCCAGAACAGGCCAAGGAAGAACACCGCGGTAATGGGCGGCGCCAGATATCCCTGGACACTCTGCAGGTACTGGTACAACCCGCCCTGGGAGACCAGTTTCATGACGGGAATCCAGATGATGCCGAGCACGACCACCGTGGCGGTGGCGATGCGGCCCACGGTGAGCAGGTGCCGCGGCGACTGGCCGGGTCGCAGTTTCTCGTAGATATCCACGGTGAAGAGTGACGCGCTGGAATTGAAGAGCGAGGCCAGCGAGCTCATGAGCGCTGCCAGGAGGCAGGCGACGATGAGACCGCGAATGCCGCTTGGGAGCAGCGTCTTCACCAGCACGGCGAACACCTGGTCGCCGTCGATGGTCCCTTCCACGGGCACGCCGCCGGCAAGTTTCGGCGGCAACACGATCAGTCCCTTCTGGTGCATGGCCCAGCCGATCATTCCGGGGATGAGGAAGATGAGGACCGGCCACACTTTCAGCAGGCCGCCGAAGAGCGCGCCGCGCCGGGCGGTCGGCAGGTCTTTGGCCGACAGCGCGCGCTGCACGATGTATTGGTCGGTGCACCAGTACCAGAGACCGATGATGGGCGATGCGATCAGGACGCCCAGCCACGGAAACTCAGGGTCTTGCAGCGGCCGCCAGAGCGCGAAGGACTCCTTGTTGGCCTTGCAGGTTTCGATCAGTTCGTTCCAGCCGGCAATCAATCCTTCTCCGCCGGAGAGTTTGGACAGGCCGACGGCTGTGATGACAAACGAGCCGAAGAGGATAACGACCGCCTGTGGGGTTGCGGTGTTCATGATGGCGCGCATGCCGCCGAAGACGGTGTAGATGCCGGTGACGATGACGGTCGAGAAGGCACCCACCCAGAAGGCGTTTTCCGGCGAGCCGAACGTATCCGGCAGCAATGCCTGGAAGACGACTGCGCCGGCATACACCGTGACGGACACCTTGGTGAACACGTAGGCGACAAGCGACACCACTGACAGGATCATGCGTGCGCGGGGGCCGAACCGCTTCTCAAGGAACTGCGGAATGGTTTCCACGCCCGACTTGTAGTAGAAGGGGACGAACAGGCCCGCGAGCACGATGAGGCACCATGCGTGCAGTTCCCAGTGTGCCATCGCCATGCCGGTTGCCGCTCCCTGGCCGGCGAGGCCGACGATGTGTTCCGACCCGATATTGGAGGTGAAGATCGACGCGCCGATGACGATCCAGCCGGCGTTGCGGCCGGCGAGGAAGTAATCGACCTGATCTTTCTGGTGGCGACCGTACCACCAGGCCACCCAACCGATCAGGACGAAGTAGAGTGCGATAATAACCCAGTCAAGGTTGGTGAAACCGGCTTGCTCGGTCAGAGCGGCACCGAGCAGGGCGTTGCCGCCGGATAGGAGAGTGAGCGTTTGCATGATGTGCCTTATCTGGCGCTGAATTTATAGATGATGGTGCATTTGTAGGTTTCGCCCGGACGCAGTGTCGTGCTGGGGAACTGCGGTTTGTTGGGCGAGTCGGGGTAGTGCTGCGGTTCCATGCAGAACCCGCTGCGACGCGGATACGGCTTGCCGCCTTTGCCGATGAGCGAGCCGTCGAGGAAGTTGCCGGCGTAGAACTGGAGGCCGGGCTGGTCGCTGAGGACTTCGAGCACGCGGCCGGTGGTGGGCTCGTATACGCGCGCCTGGAGGCCGAGCTGGCCATAGGGCTTGTTGATGACCCAGTTGTGGTCGTAGCCCGGGCCGTACTGCAATTGCGTGTTGGGATCGTCGATGCGCGCGCCGATCGCCGTGGGTTTGCGGAAATCGAAAGGCGTTCCGTCCACCGAAGCGAATTCACCCGTGGGAATCAATTCGCTATCCACCGGCGTGGTCCGGTCGGCATTGATGTACACTTCGTGGCCGAGGATGTCGCCGTTGCCCTGGCCGCGCAGGTTGAAATAGGAATGCTGCGTGAGGTTCACCACGGTCGGCTTGTCGGTGGTGGCCGTGAAATCCACGCGCAATTCGTTGTCATGGGTCAGCGTGTAGAGCGCCTTGACGTTCAGGTTGCCGGGGAACCCTTCCTCGCCGTCTTTGCTGAGGTAGGTGAGCTCGAGCCCGGGGCCGTTCGGCGTCTGCACCGGCTTCGCATTCCACACCACTTTGTCGAAACCCTTGTTGCCGCCGTGGAGCGAGTTGCCGTTGTTGTTCGGCGCGAGGGTATAGGTCTGCCCGTCGAGGGTGAACTTCGCGTCGCCGATGCGGTTGCCGTAACGGCCGATCAGCGCTCCGAAGTACGGGTTCGCCCTCAGATAGCGGTCGCTGGTATAGCCTTCGATGGAGTCGAAGCCGAGCACAACGTCCTCGAAGTTGCCGTTGCGGTCGGGCATGGTGAGGGACTGGACGATACCGCCGTAGGTGATGATTTTGGCTTCGGCGCCCTTCGAATTGCGAAGGGTGTAGAGTTCCACCGACTGACCGTCCGGCGTCTTGCCGAAGGGCTGTTTGGTGATGTTACCCGCGGGGGATCCGGAGGTCGCACAGCCGACGAGGCAGACGACGCAGGCTCCCGCGCCAAGAACGAGCATCCATTCGATCATGTTGGTTTTCACGGTTGTTTGGATTTGGTTGTTGGGTTTTCGAGATAGCGGACAAGGGACTTGAGGAAGCGAAATGTGCCGGGGCCACAAAGGGGGGCCGGCCCGGAGAAGCGCTGTCGCGGCTTCAGGTCGGTGGAATGCACGGCGCGATCATAGCGAAGGACCGGGCCGGCGGTCAAAAGGAAGGTGGGCCGGCGGAAAGCCCGGGATTTGAAATCCGAAAGCCAAAAGAAGTCCGAGTTCCGAGATCCGAAGCCCGTTGCTGGCAGTGACTTCGCAGGCGGCTTCGGCTCTCGGATTTCGGCCTTCGGGCTTCCTTCGGATTTCGGATGGCCTTCGGATTTCATCTCATTTCTGTCCGTAGTAGGCGCCGGGCCCGTGTTTGCGCAGAAAATGCTTGTCGAGCAGGGCCGACTGCATGGGTTTGACCCTTGGATTGATGCGCAACGTTTCGCTGGCGAGTCGCGCGATGAATTCGAGCACGACGGCGTTGTGGACGGCGTCATGCGGATCCTTGCCCCACGCGAAAGGGCCGTGGCTGGCGACGAGCACCGCGGGATGTTGCATCGGGTCGAGCTTGCGGAACGTTTCGACGATGACGTGGCCGGTGTTGGCCTCGTAATCCTTTTTGATCTCCTGCGGTTTGAGCAACCGCGTGCAGGGGACGTCGCCGTACCAGTAGTCGGCCTGGGTGGTGCCGTAGGACGGGATGCGTTTGCGCGCCTGCGCCCATGCCGTGGCGTAAAGGCTGTGCGTGTGGACGACGCCGCCGATGGCCTTGAACGCGCGGTAGAGGACGAGATGAGTCGGCGTGTCGGAGCTCGGCCTGAGATTGCCTTCGACGACCTTTCCGGTTTCGAGGGAGACCACGACCATGTGCTCCGGTTTCATGCCGTCGTAGGGCACGCCCGAGGGTTTGATCACCATCAGGCCGCGTTCGCGGTCGATGCCGCTGACGTTGCCCCAGGTCTGGATGACGAGGCCTTCTTTGACGAGGTCCAGGTTCGCCTTGCAAACGGCTGCTTTCAGTTCTTTAAGCATAAGGAAAGTCCGAAATCCGAAGGTCGAAACTCGAAAGAAGCCCGAATCCGAAGGTTGAAGCCCGAATGGATCCGCAGCCGAGCGATTCAACAGCGCGCTTCGGCTCCGGGATTTCGGATTTCGAGTCCTGGATTTCGACCACGTTTCTCTTCCGTTTATTTTCTCGCCTTGTTCCGGATTTCGATGAGCGCCTTCATCACGTCGTACAGGTTGCCGTTCCATTCCTTCGTGCCGAAGGCGTCGTGGAGTTTCCGGTAGAGGACGTACAGTTCTTTGTAGACTGCGTGAGCTTTCGGGTTGGGTTTGAATACCTTCGCTTTGAGCCCGGTCATTTTCTTCTGGGCGGCGTCGAAGTTCCGATAGGCGCCGGCGACGACGGCGGCGGCGACGGCGGCGCCGAGCGCGCAGGTTTGCGCCGAGCGGCTGACCTTCATGGGGCGGCCGGTGACGTCGGCGTAGATCTGCATGACGACGGGGTTCTTCTCGGCAATACCGCCGCAGTTGAGGATCTGGTCGATCTTCACGCCGTATTCCTCGAAGCGATTGATGATGGTGAGGGCGCCGAAGGCGGTGGCTTCGATGAGCGCGCGGTAGATCTCGGCGGGCGTGGTGTAGAGCGTCTGGCCGATCAACAGGCCGGTCAGGCGCTGATCGACGAGGATGGTGCGGTTGCCGTTGTTCCAATCCAGCGCGAGCAGGCCGGATTCGCCCGGGCGCAATTTGGCCGCCTGAGCGGTCAGGGCTTCATGCGATCCGGCTTTGCCGTGCGGCTGGATGTAGTTGACGAACCAGTTGAAGATGTCGCCGACGGCGGACTGGCCGGCTTCGAGCCCGAAGTAACCCGGCAACACACTGCCATCCACGATGCCGCACAGGCCGGGAATGTCAGCGAGCTTCGTTGTGTTGGGCGTGACCGTGATGTCGCAGGTGCTGGTGCCGATGATTTTCACGAGTGCGCCGCTCTTGACGCCGGAACCGATGGCGCCGAGGTGGGCATCGAATGCGCCGACTGCGACCGGGATGCCGGCCTTGAGTCCGGTGCGTTTGGCCCATGCGGGAGTGAGCAGGCCGGCCGCCTTGTCCACGGTGGTCACGCGCGGGGTCAATCGTTCGCGGAGAGAAGCGAGCTTTGGATCGAGGCGCGACAGGAACTCGGCATCGGGGTAGCCGCCCCATTGGGCGTTGTACATCGCCTTGTGGCCGGCGGCGCAGATGCCGGCGGTGAACCTGTCGGGATGCTCGGTCCCGGTGAGCGCGGCGGGGACGTAGTCGGCGAGCTCGACCCACGCGTGGGCGGCGTTGAACACGTCGGGCGCGGTGCGAAGGCAATGGAGGATCTTGCTCCAGAACCATTCGCTGGAGTAGGTGCCGCCGCACTTGGCGAGGTATTGCGGGCGGATTTTTCTCGCGAGGGCGGTGATTTCGGCCGCCTCGGCCACGCTGGTGTGATCTTTCCACAGCCAGGCCATGGCATTGGGGTTGTTGGCGAATTTCTTCTGGAACGCGAGCGGCTGCCCGTTCCGGTCCACCGGCAGGGGCGTGCTGCCCGTGGTATCCACGCCGATGCCGATGACCTGGTCAGCGCGGAACCCGCGGACGCTTTTCTTCGCGCGAGCGAGCGCCTGTTTGATGGTGACTTCGGCGCCTTTGACATAGTCGGCGGGGTGTTGTCGCGCGAGATTCGGGTCGCGCGAGAGGATCACGCCTTGCGTGCCGTGTTCATAGACCCAGACGGCGGAGGCGACCTCGGCGCCGTTGGCGACGTTGACGATGAGGGCGCGAACGGAGTTCGTGCCGTAGTCGAGTCCGATGGTGTATTTGGCGCTCATGATGATCAGTGGGTGAAGGGCCGGCTCAGCAGGCCCAGCCTTTGTTCAGGGCGTAATAGATTTCGTTCCAGCGCAATTCCTTCTTGAAGTCGGCGACATTGGTTCGGTCGCTGATGAGGAGGAACTCGAGGCCGGCGATGTCGGCGAAATCTTCGAGGTGCTCGCTGGTGAGGGCCTGGGTGAAGCCGGTGTGATGGGCGCCGCCGGCGTGGATCCAGCAGGCCAGGGCGTCTTCGAAATTCGGTTTAGGTTCCCAGAGCGCCTGCGCGACGGGCAGTTTGGGCATGGGTTGTTCCGGGGCGACGACATCGCAATCGTTGACCAGCAGGCGGAAGCGGTTGCCCATGTCGATGAGCGACGCGTTCAGGCCCGGTCCCGGAGGTGTGTTGAACACCAGGCGCGCGGGGTCGGCCTTGCCGCCGATGCCGAGCGGGTGTACCTGGAGGGACGGTTTGCCGTCGGCGATCGAGGGGCAGATCTCGAGCATGTGCGCGCCGAGGACCTTCTTGCCGGACGGATCGAGATGGTACGTGTAGTCCTCCATGAAGGAGGTTCCGCCGGGCAACCCGGTGGCCATGACTTTCATAGCGCGGAGCAGGGCGGCGGTTTTCCAGTCGCCCTCGGCGCCGAAGCCGTAGCCGTCGGCCATCAGGCGTTGCGGGGCGATGCCCGGCAGTTGGACCAGGCCGTGCAGGTCTTCGAACGTGGTGGTGAACCCTTTGAAGCCGCCGGCGGTGAGGAAGTGGCGGAGACCGATCTCGATGCGCGCGGCTTCGCGGACGGACTTGTGGCGGCGTCCGCCTTTGCGGAGATCGGGCGCGACGTCGTATTGGGCCTGGTATTGTTTGACGAGCCTGTCCACTTCGGTTTCGGAGACCTGCTTGATGACGGCGACGAGATCGCCGACGCCGTAGCCGTTGACGGAGTAGCCGAACTGGATCTGGGCGGCGACCTTGTCGCCTTCGGTGACGGCGACTTCGCGCATGTTATCGCCGAAGCGGCAGAACTTGGCGCCCTGCCAATCGTGCCATGCGGCGGCGGCGCGGGCCCACACGCCGAGGCGTTCCTGGACGGAGTCTTCCTGCCAGAAGCCGACGACGACCTTTCGGTTCATGCGGAGGCGGGTCATGATGAACCCGTGTTCGCGGTCGCCGTGGGCGGCCTGGTTCAGGTTCATGAAATCCATGTCGATGGTGGACCAGGGGATGTCGCGATTGAACTGCGTGTGCAGGTGGACGACGGGTTTGCGGAGGGCTTTGAGCCCGTTGATCCACATTTTCGATGGGGAGAAGGTGTGGCACCAGGTGATGAGGCCGATGCAGTTCTTTGCGTTGTTGGCTTCGGCGCAGAGCTGCGAGATGGCGTCGGGCGTGGTCATCACGGGTTTGAAGACGACTTTGACCGGGATGGAGCGCGACCCGTTGAGTGCGCGGGCGATTTGCTGGGAGTGGGCCGCCACCTGTTTGAGGGTTTGGGGGCCGTAGAGGTGTTGACTGCCGGTGACGAACCAGGCTTCCAGTTGCTTCAGGTTGATCATAATCGTGTGTCGTTGTTTGTTAACCGCGAGCCGCACTGATGTGCAGCAAAGTCTCCTCTGTCCGCTCCGCGTCCGGTATTGGCATGATCAATTGATCCAGTCCGGCGGCGACGAGGCCGGCGACGCGCCGGCGGGGAGCGCTCTCGACTTTGATTTCACCGAACCGCGCCCAGAGGGCTCCCTTGGAAATGGCTTTGGACAGATACGCCAGCACATGGCGGGGCAAATCGTTGAGGGCGCCGGTCAGGACGACGCGACGCAACCCGAGTACGTTCAAAGCGCCGGCGATGGTGCCGGCGGTGGCGTCGAGCGTGCCGGCGAGCCACGGAGGGACATCGTCCGGCTTGATGGAATTGACGAGGGCCTGCCACGAGCGCGGGGCGTTGGGGTTGGCGGTGGTGAAGCTCTGGAGCAGGCCGCGGGTCGAACTGAGTGTCTCGAGGCAGCCGACGGCTCCGCAACCGCATTGGCGCGGATTGCCGGGCACGGGTGTGTGGCCGAGCTCGCCCCTGATGGGCAGCGGGTGAGCGTAGAGTTTCCCCGCCACGACGACGGCGCCTCCGACGCCTTCTCCGAAATCCACCAGCAGGAAATCTTCGCCTTCGGGGTCGGCGGTCTGGTGTCCCAGCGCGAGGGCATGTTCCTCCTGAACGAGAATCACGGGCGACTTCCACACTTCGGTGATCAACGCCTTCAGGTCCGCCTTTTCAGTCCAATGAAGGTTGGGGGAATAAAGGATCTTGCCTGTTCGTTCGTCCACCAGGCCGGGAACACTCAACAGAACACCCCAGAACCGCTTGGGCATGAGATTGGCGGCGGTGGCCTGGAGCACTCTCTGCCATTCTGCCGCAGAACCCGGAGTCTCCACCTGTATGGTCCAGGTATCTTCGCCGGTGACGCCGGCGGGAGCAGGGGCGAGACGCGTTTCCTCGATGCCGAGCTCGATGGCCAGAAAGTGCGCCGTGGATTGATTGAGGCGGAGCATGCGTGCGGGCCGGCCGGCTCTGACGCGATTCGCCTGGCCTTTGGCGGCGGGAGCGAGCCCGTCCACTTCCTCGAAGACGCCCATCTCGAGCAGTTCGTCCACGATTTTTCCTGCGGTGGGTTGACTCAGACCGAGCGACTTGGCCATGTCCGCCCGGGAGGCGGTGCCGACACGGCGCAGGTGCCCTAAGAGCGCTCGCTTGTTGAGTATTCCCATTCGGGACGGCACCACGATCATAATAATTAAGAAAGTTTCAAAAGTATCTAGAACGTGTCAATGAGAATCCGGATCCGCGGGGACGCCACAGACTGGCCGACAAACAAGCTCGCCTGCCCCAAAAAGTCGTCAGTCGCCCAGCGGTCTTTGCTCTGTGTATTCGGGACTCGACGGGATATCGAAGTGATCAAGCGGGTCGGGGTTCTCAGGACGAAATGGAGTCCATTCATCCACGACATGCTGCGCCAGGGGCAGGTTCGCGTCCTTGAGTCCCTGGATGACGCATTTGGCGAGGAGGAAGCTGCCGTAGTTGTTGTGATGCGTGCCATCCTGGAAGGCGGCGTCGAGTTGGTCGCCGAGGGCGCGATACAGCGTCCTGCTCATGGCGTTGAGGTCAACGAGGGGAACATTCAATTGAACGGCTACTTCCCGGACCGCATTGGGATAGCCTGCCAGTGTTGGCTCCGTGACTCCCGCTTTTCGTTCCATGGAAGTGACAAGGACCGGGTGACCTCCCTTCTCACGGGTGCGCGTTATGAACAGGGCGAGGTTCTCCTTGTAAACGGCCAGTGCGTTGTCGGCGCGGTCCTTCATATCGTTATGCCCGAACTGGATCAGCAGGTAATCGCCCGGTTTCATAAGAGAAAGCACTTTGTCCAGCCGTCCGGCCCCAAGAGAACTTCTGAGGGTTTCGCCGGACTCGGCGTGGTTGGCAACCGCGATAGTGGGCTTGAAAAATACCGGGAGCATTTGTCCCCAACTGTTCCAGGGCTCCAACGGTTGATCGCACACGGTGGAGTCGCCGAGCAGGAAGAGCGTGGGGAGATCATTGGCGGGCTCGATCTCCAGCGCCGCGATGCAGGGCCGGGCACCGTTGAATTCCAGCGTGAGCTTTTCGTCCCAGGCGTGCCATTCCGACGTCCGTTCGCGTTCCTTCAGGCGGACCTCCCGGCCGTCGCGGATTCGGGGCTGGCGGACATTCACAATGATGGTGCGGACGAGGCTTTCTCCGGGGCGGGTCACGGCGGAATGCAGCATGAGCCGGCGGAGTTCAGCCTTGACGGTGTTGGTGGAACTGCCGGCTGGATCGCCCATTGTTATTCGGATCCGGTAGTTGCCCTCGGGCAAGGCTACGGAGAAGAAGAACGGCCGGTCGCTGGTGCAGAAGTCCCTGGAGAGGAGGTCTTCGGACTGCCGGTCGATCGAGGTGATCGGGGTACTGGTTTCGAAGCCGAAGCCCCTTTCCCGGCTATAAAGGTTTGTCGGAATTACCCGGGTCCATCCCTCGGGTGCCGGGCCGGAGCCGAAATCGAATCGGAGAACGCCCGGGTGGGGCGCTGCGTGGAGCGGGAGGTTCGGGAGGGCGGCGCAGCAGAGGAGGAACAGCAGGAGCAGGATGCGGTTGCGAGTTTTCATTCCGACGCGCGCCGATCATTTCACGTTGGTATTGCATTTCAAGGCGGGACATTGAAGCGCCGATGAAAAGCCGGGCCGATGTGCTATAGTTCGGTGCACAAAGCTCACGAGTACCGGAAGGATCGTGACGCTTGGTGGATGATGGACGGTCATGGTTTGAAAAGCCGATGACTTCCATTGACAACCCTTCTTGCGCCGATACTCTGTCCGGGCCTCACGAGCATCGTGGAGTGAAAACCTGAGCTGTGGCTGAGAGAGACGACTATTTAGTGGACATGCTGGTGGATCTCGGATTTGTGAGTCCCCAGCAGGTAGCTGACCTGCGCGCGGAAGCCCAATCAGCCGGAGTGGGCGTCGTGGACCTGATGCTCGCGAACAAACTGATCCGTCCGGCGGACGTGATGCAGGCCAAGGCCGCGCACTTTGGCGTCGAGGTCATCAATCTCAGTGAATTGCGGATCGAGGACGAGGTCATAGCCGCCATTCCCAGGCATATCGCCAAGAAATACCGCGTCATTCCGGTCTTCAAGCACGACAACGTTCTCACGGTGGCGATGGCGGATCCGTCCGATCTGGACACGATCGACAGCCTCAATCATTTGCTGCGCACGGAGATCACGATTCAGGTTGCGTCCGAGGAGGACATCGAGGCGGCGCTGAACAAGTATTACGGCGCGGACAAGCGGACGCTCGAGACGGACAGCCGGTTCAAGGACGTGGTCGAGGAACTGACGCGGGAGCACGTGGAAGCCACGCTGCCGGGCGCGGATGACGGGTCTGCGGTGGAGGCGGACGCGCCGCTGATCAAGCTGGTCAACCAGATCATTGTCGACGCGTTCAAGATGCGCGCTTCGGACATTCATCTGGAGCCGCTGGCGAAGACGTTCCGGCTGCGTTACCGGATTGACGGTGTTTTGCACGAGATGAAAGCGCCGCCGAAACGGCTGCAGGCGGCCATCATCACGCGGTTGAAGATCCAGTCGAACATGTCGATTGCGGAGCATCGGATTCCGCAGGACGGCCGCATTCAGACCCAGGTTGGCAACAAGCTGATTGATCTGCGCGTTTCCTGCCTGCCGACCAGTCATGGCGAGAGCATCGTCATGCGTATTCTGGACAAGGAAGGCCTGCGGCTGGGGCTGGCGGAGCTGGGCTTTTTCACGGACGACCAGCAGACGTTTGAGAGGCTGATCGGGTTGCCGGACGGGATTCTCCTGGTGACCGGTCCGACGGGGTCGGGCAAGACGACGACCCTCTATTCGTGTCTGCACTTCATCAACCGGCCCGATCGCAAGATCATCACGGTTGAGGATCCGGTGGAATACATTCTTGCCGGCATCAACCAGGTGCAGGTGAACGAAGCGGTGGGGTTGACGTTTGCGGCGGCGCTGCGATCGATCCTGCGCCAGGCGCCGAACGTGGTGATGATCGGGGAAATTCGCGATCTGGAGACGGCGACGATTGCCATCAACGCGTCGCTGACGGGTCACCTGGTGTTCTCCACGCTGCACACGAACGACGCGCCGAGCGCGGTGACGCGTTTGATTGACATTGGAGTGAAGCCCTTTCTTGTGGCGTCTTCGACGCGGGCGCTGATGGCCCAGCGGCTGGTTCGGAAGGTGTGCAAGCAATGCGGGACGCCGACGATGCCGACCGAGGCGGAGATCCGCGCGCTGAACCTGGACGCGGAGACGGTGAAGAACGGGAACTTCATGAAAGGGAAAGGGTGTTCGAATTGCGCGAACACCGGATACCGCGGGCGGTTTGGAATTTTTGAGATCTTCGTCGTGGATGACGAAGCGCGAAAGCTGATTTACGAGAAGGTGCCGGCTTCGGTGCTGCGGACCCGCGCCCGGGAGATGGGCATGCGGACGCTGCGCGAAGACGGAATTCGCAAGGTGCTGGCGGGCATGACGACGGCGGAGGAAGTGATCCGGGCGACTGTGGGAGATGTGGACTGATATGACAGGCATCCGGATTTGTTTCGGGACATCCGTGCCCTGCCCGTGCCGTTTCGCCTGTCGGCGCGACGATTTGCGGCTTCCGCGGTCTAAACAGATGCCTGAACCTTTGAACGATTCAACCGAGTAGCAAGCATGTCATATTCGATGTCCGATCTGTTGCAGTTGGTGGTCTCGGAAGGGGCCTCCGACCTGCATATTCGCGTCGGCACGCCTCCCACGATCCGCGTTCACGGCATTTTGCATCGCGTGGAGGGTCCGGCGCTGAGCGCCGACGACACCGAGGAGCTGATGCGGAGCATCACGTCCGACGACCACATTCAGCACGTGCGCGAGCGGGGCGGCGCGGACTTTGCCTTTGCGTTCGGCGACGCCGCGCGGTTTCGCGTGAGCGTGTTCAAGGAGAAGGGGAATTTCGGTCTGGTGCTGCGCCAGATCCCGAGCAAGCTGCTGACGATGGAGCAGATCGGGATCCCGCCGTCGGTGAAGGAACTGCTGTACAAGCCGCGCGGGCTCATCCTGGTGACGGGGCCGACGGGCTCGGGCAAGACCACGACGCTCGCCTCGTTGCTCAACATTGTGAACGAGGAGCGCGACGAAGTGCACCTGATCACGATTGAGGATCCCATCGAGTATTATCACAAGCACAAGCGGGCCCTGATTACCCAGCGCGAAGTGGGCGTGGACGTGCCGAACTTTGCCGAAGCGCTGCGCCGCGCGTTGCGGCAGGACCCGGACATGATTCTGGTGGGTGAGATGCGCGACCTGGAAACCATCGAGGCGGCCATTACCGCGGCGGAAACGGGCCACCTGGTGTTCGGGACGCTGCACACGACGGGCGCGGCGAAGACGATCGACCGCCTGGTGAACGCGTTTCCCGTCAACCAGCAGGAAATGATTCGCATTCAGTTGTCCACGGTATTGCAGGCGGTCATTTCCCAGTTGCTGATTCCGCGGATCGACAAGCCCGGGCGCGTGGCGGTCTTCGAAGTCATGGTCAACACGCCGTCCATCGCCGCGCTCATCCGCGACAACAAAACGTTCCGCATCCAGTCGGACATCCAGACCGGCGCGAAGTACGGCATGGTGACGCTGGACAGTTTTCTCATCGAGAAATACCTGGCCGGGATGATCTCGCGAGAAGAGGTCATCACCAAGTCGCAGGATCCCGTCACGATCCAGGCCAAGCTCCAAGAACTGGAACTCGCTCAGGCGGTCGGTGTGGAAACCGCCCCTGCCGAAAAAGGCGCATGAAGCATTTGACGTAGTATGCCGGAAGAAATTGCAAATCCGCTGCTGTCGCTGATCCGCGACCAGGGGATGATTGACGACCTCCAGTACGAAGAGGTCGCGGCCGAACACAAGCGTTCCGGCACGCCGGTGATCCAGATCCTGCAGGATTTCGGGATCATGGATCTGGACACCATCCTCCAGGTGATCAGCAACTACATGGGCGCGGAGGTCGTGAACCTCAACGAGAAGGAGTTTCCGCCGGAGCTGATCAAGACCATTCCGCCCCGAACGGCGCGCATGTACCGCTGTTTTCCCGTGGAGGCGTTTGATTCCACGTTGCGCGTGGCGTTCGAAGACCCGCTGAACCCGGCCCGCGTGGACGAGCTCGGGTTCATGGTCAAGAAGGACATTCAGCCCGTCATCGCCAACCCTGCGGACATCAGCCGGCTGATCGAGCGCCACTACGGCCAGGACGACTCCGAGAGCGTCTCGGAGATCCTGAGGGAACTCGGAGGCGACACCGACCTCGCTCGCGGGGTGCAGGAGGTTGAAGCGTCGGACGACGCGGCCATCATGGCCGATCTGGCGGACGCGGCGCCGATCGTGCGGTTTGTGAACCTGGTGCTGTACCAGGCCATTCAGGACCGCGCGAGCGACATTCACTTCGAGCCGTTTGAGAATGAATTCCGGATTCGCTATCGCGTGGACGGTTCGCTGTATGAGATGTCGCCGCCGCCGAAGCACCTGGCCCTGCCCGTGGTGTCGCGCATCAAGGTCATGGCCAGCCTGAACATTTCGGAGCGGCGCCTGCCGCAGGACGGGCGCATCAAGTTCGCGATCGGCAACCGGCAGGTGGACCTGCGTGTCTCGACGCTTCCGACGCAATTCGGCGAATCGGTCGTGCTTCGCGTTCTGGACCGCACGGCGGTCAACCTCGAGATCGAATCGCTCGGGTTTCCGAAGTACGTTTACGACTACGTGTCGGAGGTGATCCAGCGGCCGAACGGCATTTTCGTTGTCACGGGGCCGACGGGTTGCGGCAAGACGACGACGCTCTATTCGTGCCTGCGGCGGGTCAACACGATTGATTCGAAGCTGCTGACGGCGGAGGACCCGGTCGAATACGACATCGAAGGCATCATGCAGGTGCCGATCAACGAGGCGGTGGGGCTGACGTTCAGCAAAGCGCTGCGGGCCTTCCTGCGCCAGGACCCGGACATTATCATGGTGGGTGAAATGCGCGACCTGGAGACGGCGCAGATTGCCATCCAGGCGTCGCTGACCGGTCACCTGGTGCTGAGCACGCTGCACACGAACGACGCGCCGGGCGCGGTGACCCGTCTGATCGACATGGGAGTGGAGCCGTTCCTGATTTCGTCCACGCTGATGGCCGTGCTCGCGCAGCGGCTTGTGCGGACCATTTGCAAGGATTGCCGGACGCCGTTCGAGCCGACGGAAAGCCAGTTGGCGCTGCTGAATCTGTCGCCGCACGACCTGGGCGACAAGGTGTTCTATTACGGACGCGGCTGCTCCAACTGCAATGACACCGGATACAAGGGCCGGAAGGGAATTTTCGAATTGCTGGTGGTGAATGATTCCATCCGGATGCTGATCAACGAGCGCGCGCCTACGGTGGTTCTGCGGCAGAAAGCAGTGGAACTCGGTATGGTGACGCTGCGCGAGGACGGATTGCGCAGCATTTTCGAAGGTGATACCACTATCGAGGAAGTCGTCAAATACACCTGATCCCGCTAACGGCTTATGCCCAAATACAACTACGTCGCGATGGATTCGAAGGGCAAGGAGACCAAGGGCACCCTCGAAGTCGCCAGCCAGAACGAAGCGATCACACGCGTCAAGGAGATGGGATTGTATCCCACCAAGATCGTGGAGATCGAGAAAGCGAAGGAGAAGGCCGACAAGAAGGGCAAGCCGGCTGCCAAGCCCGCGCGCGGCGGGGCCAAGGGCAAGAAAAAGAGCGCTCTCGACATCAATATCAACATCCCCGGCCTGAGCGGGAAGGTGAAGTCGAAGGTCCTGACGGCCTTCACGCGCCAGTTGGCTACTCTGGTGGATGCCGGCCTGCCGCTGTTGCGCGGCTTGCGCGTGCTGGAGAAGCAGGAGAGGAACGCGACGTTGCGCGGGATCATCGGCGAGCTCGCCCTTTCGATCGAAGGCGGGAGCACGTTTTCGGAAAGCCTCGCCCAGCATCCCAAGGTCTTTAATCGCCTCTTCGTCAACATGGTGAAAGCAGGCGAGCTCGGCGGCGTGCTCGAAGTCGTCCTCAGCCGCCTCGCCGAGTTCATGGAGAAAGCCCAGAAGATCAAGGGCAAGGTCATCTCCGCCATGTTCTATCCCGTCGCCGTGCTCGTCGTCGCCACGGTCATCCTCGGCGTCCTCACGGTGCTGGTCATTCCGAAATTCAAGGAAGTGTTCGCGGGCCTGGGCGAAGGCAAACCGTTGCCGGGCTTCACCATGTTGGTCCTCAACATCAGCGACACCATCCGCAATCACTTCCTTTACACCGCCGCCGGCATTGCTGTTTTCGTTATCCTGTTCATGCTGTTTATCCGGACCAAGTTCGGCAGACGCGTATTCGACAAGTTCAAATTGAAGATGCCCGTGGTCGGCCCGGTCATCAGCAAGGTGGCAATCTCGCGGTTCAGCCGCACCCTCGGAACACTGGTCAGCAGCGGCGTGCCCATCCTTCAGGCCCTCACGATCGTCAAGGAAACCGCCGGCAACGTCATCGTCAGCAACGCCGTCGCCGCCATCCACGACAGCGTCAAGGAAGGCGAAACCATCACCGCGCCTCTCGAAGCGTCCGGTGTGTTCCCTCCCATGGTCGTCAGCATGGTGGACGTCGGAGAACAGACCGGCGCCCTGCCTGAAATGCTTCTGAAGATTGCCGACAATTACGACGAGGAAGTGGACAATGCAGTGGCCGCCATGACGTCGTTGCTCGAGCCGATCATGATCGTCTTTCTGGCCGTGATCGTGGGCAGCATTGTGATCGCGATGTTCCTGCCGCTGATCGACCTGATGAACAGCCTGGGCGGTGCCGGCGGTGGGGACGCCGACTGATCGACCGTCGCAGCCCGGGGGGGGGCTTTACGAGCGAGGGCTGCGAGGGACCCGCTGGAAATACAATTTGACAAAATGACCCAGTGCGTAAATACATTGTAAAGACATTGCATGGGCAATTGATTTACGGTCAGCTCGGCTATGGAGTTTGATTGGAACAATCCGCCCTTCAGTCTGGACAGTTCTTTGACGCAGCGGGAGATAGAGGAATCGTTCGAAGATCCATTCGCACTGCGGGTTTTGCCGGATTCGCCGAGGTTCTCGGTGCAGGCGAGGTTTTTCAACCTGGGCATGTCTGCGGCAGGGGTTGGCATCTTCAGCGTGTATCGCACGAACGGCAAGCAGATCCGGGTGCTGTATGCCCGGCCGTTTGAGCCCGAGGAACGGTTCTTCTACCAACGCAAGATGGATCAGACTTTGTCGCAATGATCCTTCGCGGGGCGAAACCGAAATGTGGAGCGAGGCTTGAGTATGCGAGCCATTGCCAACTGGGAAGATGTGCCGATCTTCGACAGCGAGAGCGCCGAAGCGGACTTCTGGGCCGAGCACAGGCCGGACCTGCGGCTGATCGAGGCGGCATTGGCCGGCGGCAGCGAGGCCGCGGAGTCGGTCACGATCACCTTGCGCATCGATCCTCGCATGCTGGCGCGGATCAAGCGCCTGGCTCGCGAGCGTTACCTGAATTACCAGAGCATGATCAAGCAATGGCTGAGTGAACGGATGGAGCAGGAACTGCGAGAACGCTGAAACTGGTTATGACAAACCGCGCATGCCGCCGAGAAGTCGCATTCACGCTGGTTGAAATGCTGGTCGTGATCGCCGTTATCGCGATCCTGGCCGGACTGCTGTTCGCCGTCATGCCTGCCGTCGGCCGCGCGCGCGTCGTGAAAACCGCCCGGGCGGAGCTCACGCAGATCCAGACTGCCATTGAAGCGTACAAAGCGCGTCACGGCGTTTATCCGCCTTCCACCACAAACGCGAATCCCGACGTTCCGATGGGGAACCTGCCAAACGCACTGTACCTGGAGCTTGTGGGAACGGTCTTTGCCAACAGCGCCTTCAGCACCCTGGACGGCACGTACTCCATCCCGGCGGCTCTGCTCCCCGCCAGACTGGGGCTCAGCGGCCTGCTCAATTCCTCCACTTCACGCACGGCCACCGACGAGAAAGCGGCGCCCGAAAACTTTCTCAAGGAACTCAAGCCCACTCAGATCGGCACCAACAACAACGTCCGCGTGCTGGTCCTGTCGGAAGATCCCACTCGCGTGTGGCAATACAATTCGGCCAACCCGGTTCGCAACCCCGGCGGATACGACCTGTGGATCTGGGTCGAAGCGGGCAATAGAACCAATCTGATCAGCAACTGGAACCAATAGGACATCCTATGAGCGGCACCACACCACACATTCCCAGGCCGGACAGAGGTCGATCCCGGGTAATCCCGATCGAGTGGCAGGATTTCACGTGGTCGCCACGCGTTCGCGCGACGTCCCGGAGCGCGCGCGGCAGGGAAAACCCGCCGTCGCGATTGGCGATGCCGGACGTTGCGTGCGTCTGTCCGCGCTTTGTGCGATTCAAGTCCATGAAAACATCGTCGTGCTTCTCTCCCGGCCGCCATCGCGGCTTTACCCTCGTCGAATTGCTGGTGGTCATCGGCGTCATTGCGATCCTGGCGGCAATGCTGCTCCCGGCGCTTGGCAGAGCAAAGGAACGGGTGCGGATCAGCGCCACGAAGGCCGAGATCGCGAAACTGCAGACGAGCATCAAGAATTACTTCGCCGACTACAACAAGTTCCCGACATCGACCGAGGTGCAGAACGCGGCGGTTGCGGCTCAGAGCGACTACACGTACGGCGACGGCTCGGGCATGTTTCCCGACAGCCGGCAGAATGGGGAAGTGATGGCCATCCTGATGAATCTCGACGCGCCGCCCAATGCCGGGCGTGTGAAGAACCCTCAGGGAACAATCTACTTGAGTGCGCAGAGGACTTCGGATGCCACCGCCGAGGGCGTTGGTCCCGACAACGTTTTTCGCGATCCCTGGGGGCAGCCGTTCATCATCACAATGGATCTGAACTACGACGAGAAATGCTGGGACGCGGTGTATCAGAAGAGCATCGTTTCACAGAGCGGCAGTGTGGGTTTGAACGGGCTGATCAATCCCGAAGGGCAGGTGGACCGTTGGGCCGTCAACGACACAGTGATGGTCTGGTCCAAAGGGCCTGACGGTCGTGCGGCAAACAACGTGCGCGCGAATGACGGCGTCAATCGGGACAACATTTTGAGCTGGAAACCTTGAGGTGCATGCGCTTTGCGCGATTACATAGAGCGTTCACGCTGCTCGAGCTGCTGGCGGTCATCGCGATCATCGGCATCCTCGCCGCCATGGTCGCGCCGTCGCTGTATCAGTGGCGCAAGGGAGACGCGATTGCGGCGGGTTCGCGCCAGATGTTGGATGCGGTATCGCGGGCGCGGCAGCTCGCCATCAGCCAGCGCACGACGGTGTACATGATTTTCGTGCCGACGAACTTCTGGGAGCAGCCGTTTTTCAGCAGCGCGGCCCTGGAACCCGCTGATCGCCAGGCGATCACCAATCTCGCGAGCAGGCAACTGGTGGGCTACAACTATCTGGCATTGCGCGCAGTCGGGGACCAGCCGGGGCAGGGTGTGCCGCGGTACCTTTCCACATGGCAGGCCCTTCCCGAAGGAACGTTTGTGGGACTGGAGAAGTTT
>Ga0116168_1000081_pt1 | contig 95440 bp, 66 predicted proteins | sample AD_UKC129_MetaG_FD_89795 | JGI IMG/M metagenome (GOLD analysis project Ga0116168, IMG submission 89795) | Active sludge microbial communities of municipal wastewater-treating anaerobic digesters from Canada - AD_UKC129_MetaG | ecosystem: Engineered > Bioreactor > Anaerobic > Digestate | place... | reverse complement strand
TATACTAATTTTTGCTTGATAAGGTACATGAGTAAATCTTATAAATCTCTCGCCTCTACCTGATGTAACAAAGCTAGAAAGTTTTGGTTCAGCTTCATGCGTTACAACATAAGGATTAGGTACTACTTTGATTTTATCTAAATCACTTTTAGCCTTAGCATTATCTACAGATGGTGGTGTTATTGTAAATGTAAGTTCATCTGAACTTAAAAATGGTTTTGAAGTAGTGATTAATAACTTACCGCTAGTTGGTAATTGTTTATTAGGATTTTCATATCTTAAATCAACACGCCATGTTCTAGTGTATATATTATTACTATATTCCTTAAACCATAAAGAATATATTACTGAAGTTGCCCCTTTATTAACGTTATAAACATATTCAACAGGTGTTCCACCTAATGTAAGATTCTTAACTCTTATATTTGTTGATTTAGCTGCGATTTGATAAGTTCCTATTGTATCTGGAACACTCATTTCTGTTGCATTAGGTAAAAATTCAATTTCATAGTCATAAGGTACAGCTAAACCATTATATTTTGGATTATTAGGAACATTGAACACATAAATTGATTGTTTAATAGTATCTGAAACACCTATAAATTTTGTTTTACTTGTATCTATTGCAATTATATCTGGTGATACAGCAACACTTATACCATTAAATATTTTGGTTGGCTCGTTAAAAAGATCTGAATTTTTAAATAGTGTATCGTTTCCACTTATTAAAGACCAATAAGCTGTTTTTCTAGAAGCACCTGTATCAACAAAAGTCATTTTGTATTGTTTTGTTTCAGTTATAGCTTTATTATCAATAATGTCAACAAATACTTCTCCGGTTCCGAGGAAACCATCTTTTTTATTTATTTGCACGCTAGCTCGTTGGAAACCAGCAACATTTCTACCAGGTCTAATATATGCTGTGTTACCACCTTTGGTTAAAATTTCACCAGTAGGTGTTACCATAATAGTTTTTGAATTAATTGATGGAAATATACTTTTACTTGCATCGCCTCTGTCATAAGCACAAACTGCATAATAATATGTTAATCCAGGTGTAACAGAAGAATCAACAAATTTATTAGTTATAACTGTATTCTTTCCGAGATAGAAAGAATAACCACCAATAATATCTAACATTTCTTTTGTTGCGTAAAAGAAACCTTGTATAGAGTCATCTAAATCGTATTGTGCAATAGGTTTATCATCAACTAAAGAACCAAAAGCATTAGTAATAACTCTTGCATCGCGGAAATCATTGTCTGTAGCTCTGTAAATTTTAAAGCCTTGAAAATCTTTTTCTTTAGTCATTACATCTATAGTATTTTCAGAAATAGCTGGATCCCAATATAATGTAACTTTGCCATCTTCTTGAGTAATATTTACTCTTGGTGCTCTAGGAGGTTTAGCAAAAGTATAACCATTGTTATAAATTGTTTGCATAGAGCGTTTCATTCTAATCACTGCATCATAATCATCACCAAAGAGCAATGCTACAGAGAAGGTTTCTTCTTTATCAGGTAATAATGGGAAATAACCAGATGAATAAATAAAATCACCATCTTGAGGTTTAGCTGGTATAACATCAAATCTACCTGGTTCCATTCTTTGCCACAAATCTTCATCCTGGCTCATATCTGGACCATCAGCTAATGCAAAGAAATTAAAACCTGTTAATCCTATCTGATCACTTTCATCAGAATCAGTTTTCCCAAAATTAGGTTCGCCTTGATCTGGTTTTCCATTTCCTTCACTACCGTCTGGATCAGGACCAGTATAACCATCATCTAAAGGTCCAATACCATCACTACCAACATCATCTGTTTCAGGATTCCAATCTCCATCTTCATCACCTGACCAAAATGTTTTTAGTTCCACACCATCTTTGGTTTTGACATAGGTTGTAATTTTATTACCAGCATCATTGTCTCTTTTTTCATCGACCAAAGGATGCCAATAAGTATTATAATCTTTTGTAGACAATAATTTGAAGTAATCAATTCTTTTTAAAGCTGGCTTTGGTTTTGTGGTACCGTCAGGTGCTTGATAATTTACCCTAGCTAAATAATGTAATGATTGGTTTTCATCAATCAAACCATCTAAATCGTTATCAATACCATCATAAGCAGATTCATGCATAACAGCAACAGCACCTTTTATAGGATTTGGTTTTAACCCTTTTTGGCCTGGCCAAATATAACCAATAATCCATCCTTCTCTTCGTGGTGTAACACCAGCTTCAACAACAACAGTAGTTCCGCAAGTTTTGAAATAGTTAGTACCAGGTTGAACAGTAGCCTTTGTTCTGTTATATAAACTATCAATTAGAATTACTTCATCACCAACATTAAATACCTTTGTTGTGTCAAAATCGGCAGCGGTAAATCTTTCAATATTTGGACTTGGACAGTCATCATCATCATCAATACCATTATATGCATTGCCAGGTGATTCCAAATAAGCATACCCCACATAACCAACTTTTTGTCCTTTATTACCTTTATTATCTGCATCCCATGAATAAGTAATCCAATCTTGTGGGTCAAAGAACCCTAAATCGTCCTGAGAATCACCATCACCACCTGCAAGTGTACCCACTACAGTACCGAAAGCAGCTTTTCTAAATGGATTAACCCCATCATTTTTGATTTTGTATAACCAAAATATTACATCCTGTGCTAAAATATTATTCCATTGGAAACCTCTTACAAACATTTGTAATCCCATACCCATACGAGAAGTATCACCACTTAAAGCATTTGGATAAAAATTATATGTTTTGTTAAATTCTCTATCCCAATGGTCATCTGCTACATAATAAGTTTCAAGATCAGCATTTATTACACCTCTACCAAAATAACCATTCCATTGTGTATTTCCTTTTTCATCTTTCCAGGTAGGTTGATCAGCCCAACCTTCAACTGGCCATGATTTAGGTTCATCGCTTATTGCTACAGATTGATATTGTGGATTTCTAAAACCTGGAACTGGATTAAATCCCCAGAACAAGCCAGTTTTAGGATCTTTTTCATCGTATTGACCTTTTCTTGGACCTCTTGATATACTAACCGAGTGGAATTTAGTTTTAGCACTATCATTAGCAAAAGCTTCAACACCTATAAGAGGAGTTAAATCACCAATATAATTATATCCAGAACCTAAAGGCCATTCACCTCTAATATCAACACCTTGATTAAAACCAGAAATTGCACCGTCATTATAGAAAGATATACCCACGCGGTTACCTGTCATGTAACCAATAGTATATAAAGATGGATCACTTGTTCTTAGCTTAGTGGGATTTTGTGCTAATGTGATACTAACAAAAGCACAAATCAGTAATACTATTTTATTTATTTTCTGCATTTTCATACCTCATTAAAAGTTATATCTTGCACCAATTTCGATTCTTCTTGGTTCTGCAAAATTAGCAGGATTGTAGAACAATTGTTCTAATGTATTTATACCATATAAATCTGGTTTAATTTTTCTAGCATCTAATAAACCAAATGAGAAATATGGATCACCAGTATCTGTATTAACCCATCTTGGATTATCAAAATCAAACAAGTTATATACATTCACAAATATTGATAAATAATTATTTCCGCTAATTTGGAAATCTTTATTAAACCTTAAATCAACATTATATTGATCTGGTCTTCTTGAGCTATTTCTTGGGAATGCATTTTGTTTAACTGGTGAATTTTTGTTAATAGATGGTGTATATGGTTGACCAGAGTAATAATAAGTTATAATTGAAAAACCAAAGTCTCTTGCTTTATTATATGCAACTGAAAGATTAATAGAATGTGTTTGATCCCAATCTAAAGGAGCAATATATGTTTCTGGTAAAGCACCACCGGCAATAGCATTTCTTGCATCAGCAGGGTTAGAAGCATTACCTTTTACTTCTGAATATGTATAATCTAAATTAACGGATAAACCGCCATAAAATCTTTTTGCTAATTTGATTACGAAACCTTTTGATAAACCGAAGTCAGTATTATCATATTGGCTATAAGATCTTGCTTTACCGTAAACAAGTATTTCTTTATTTTGAGTTCCTGTTAAGTCTCTGAAATCTTCAAAGAATACTGTACCATCAACAGAGATGTCTTCGCCAATTTGTTGTTGGATACCAATTTCACCTTTTATTGTTTTTTGAGGCTTCAAATCAGCATTCCCAACTATACCTTGATTACCTGAACCTTGACCAATTTTAAATTCTGGGTTTGTGTATAACAATTCATATGATGGGAATTGATAAAATTGACCATATGAAAAGTGAATTACTCCCTTTTCAGTAATAGGAAATGCAAGACCTAATCTAGGAGATAATTGATATTTAGCTTTTGCTTTTTTATACCAATATGCTTTTCTATCTTCTACTGTTTTTGTAGCTTCGCCAGGATTCTGTATACCATTACCATTATTATCAAAGAATTGGTTTTCTGGTTTCATTGGTGCATAAATATTTGGATCTTCTGGATCTGCTAAGATATGACCATCTGGATCGAAATAATCAAATCTTAAACCTGCATTAAGAATCATATTAAAAGCTTCAATTTTTGTTTGAACATAAGCAGCAGCTTCTAATGGTTTCCTTGTATATTCATCATAATTTGGTGAAGATTTTTCAGGAATCATTACGCTATAAGGCTTAACTTCACGACCTCTTTCATCAGTCATTGGAATTAAATTAAAACTTTTGTAGAATAAATCTAATTGTTTAACATCAAAACCAGTTTGAATAGAAATTTCTTTTGTCACCTGAGATGTTAAATCAAATTTTACTCCATATGTTTTTGTTCTTCTTTCAAATCTATTATTATCAGTACCACCAATTCCAAAAACATAAGAAGGATTTTGAATTAAACGATTATCAACATAATTTGTTGGGCGAACCCAAAATGTATCTACTCCTATGATGCTTTGATAGGCTGGACCAGTATAAATGTCTTCAAATAAGTAATGTTTATACTGTTTATCGAAGTAAGAAAAGTTTAAGTTATAAAAGGTTGTATTGGAAAGAACATGGTTTAATGTTAATGTAGTTGTTAAACCATTTCTAAATCTTTGTAAATTATTATCCGGTGTTAATCTAGCACCATGATTGTATAATTTGAATTTTTCATAATCATACATAGTATTGCTAGAAATGTTAACACCATTCATTAATCTATAGGTTAATTTAATCTGTCCATAAAGACGATCATTAGGATTCATTGAAACATATTTTTCATCAGCAAATTTACGACCTGGTTCGAGATCAACTTTTACATAATTACCTTGTATATAGTCATAAATATAGTAACCACCGCCTTGTGATGATGTTTTAGCTACTGGAATATTATATGTATGGAATTTCCTTTTTCCATATAAATAGCCATCTGTGCTATAATATCTAAAGTTAGTAAAATAAAAGAATTTATCTTTAATAATAGGTCCTGAAAAGCTTGCATCAACATTTCTTATTGCTGGTCTAACTTTGTCTAAATTCCAGAATAAATCATTTCTTGTTGTATAGTAAGAACCAGTGTAAGCTTGAACATTACCAGAGAATTTATTGTCACCATCTTTGGTTACAATGTTGATAATACCAGACATTGCTTGCCCAAATTCAGCATTAAAAGCACCCGATACAACTTGAAGTTCCTGGATAGAACTTGTACCAACGTCAATAACAGCAGAATTATCGTAACCATCTGTAATAGTAACACCATCAATTTGATATGCTACTTGCCCAGCACGACCGCCACGGAAGTGTAATTCACCACCACCACCTTTTGTAACACCTGCTTGTAACTTTAAGATATCATCAACATTTGTAACAGGAAGTTCTTTGATTAAATCAGAATTTACAATAGAAGTGGTAGCTGTAAGGTCTTTTTGTACGAGAGGTCTTTGTGCACGAACAATAACTTCTTGTTTTTGGATTGCTTTTGAAGTTATTTCAAAATCCTGTGTTGTGGTTAAACCAATACTAACACTGATACCCTGTACTGTCATTTCGTTGTAGCCAACAACATTGGTAACTCGTACATCGTATTTGCCAGGTCTTACACCAATTATAGTATAATAACCATTTACGTCAGTACGTGCAACTTTTTTTTGAGCATCGGTGTTAATATTCAAGAGCTCTTCAAGCGAGAGGTCATCATAATTAGGGGTTAAGACAACAACAGCCGCGATTATTGGCTCTTTTGTATCGCTGTCTATCACCCTGCCAGTAACTTTACCATATTGCGCGAATAGCTGCTGCGACCCAGCTATTAAAAGCGCAATGATAAATAGAAGGTGATTTTTTTTCATGTGTAACTCCAAAAAGTTTACATTTATTAATATTTTTTTTAACAATTATTTAAACTTTAAACATTCTTGTTATTAAATAAAAAAGGTTTAAATAAAAAAAGCAAATTAAATTTTAACTTTTTTTAATTTTTTTTTTATCCAGAATATTTAAAAGTTTATTTTCTTTTAATATTTTCCATTTATTTTTTCTAGTTATATTATCTTATTTTATTTCAATATGTTATTAAACCGCCATCACTAATATATTTATATTACTTTATTAATATTTTTATACACTATAATATTATTTTTAACCGAGCTTATAATAATTATATAATTGTATTTACAATATATTTGTATTTGCAATATTATTTATATACGATATATTGTTTTTTTTAAGCCATACTAACTTTTTTTTATATTTGTTTTTTTCATATTATTTTCTTTAATTATAAGATTTTTTATTTTATATTTTGTTTTTGTTTATTTATAATTTTTATATATCTTATTATTTATCAGTAGGTTATAAATATTTTTAATTTTTAGTAAATATTTTGATAAAAATAGTATTTTATCTATATATTAAGCTAATTTAAATTTATTTTTTATTATATATTTAAATATTTCTATATAATTATTGCTTACGGATAAATTACTTTATTTTGTCTAATTTTTAACAATTTTTTAATTGAGGTATAATTTTTATTTAATTTTTCAAATTAAGAGTGCTAAAATTAATAGTTAAATTAATATTATTCTATTGTAACATTAACGAGAATAAAAGATTGTGAGTATTTCAAAAATTTTTTGTTAACATGCTCAAGGTTAATGATTTGTGTTAAGGTTAGGTGTAAAGTTATAAATTTAAGGTGATAATTGCTATATTCTAAGCTTATACTGCCCGAGCCCAATAACAAAAAAGCTGCCTTATTAGACAGCTTCTTCTTCTTTATAGGGTACTTTTGCTTGTTTTGAGAATGAAAGTAAAAAGAATAGTATGCTTAAGGCAATATATGCTAATGAAAATTGATAAGGAATAACTTGTAAGTATGCTGGTAATGTCCAAGGTAAATACATATTCCCGTTTGGTAAAGCTGAATGAATTATTCCAAAAAATGATAATAACGCAAGAAGTAATAAGTAGAAACAACTATGTATAAATTTTCTATCGATTAAATTTGCAATGAATGCAGCCCAAAGCATAGCCGTGAGAATAAATCCGTTACCGAGTGCAACAATAACTGAAATTTCAGGTATGTGTTTCCCAATTGTTTTTGTAAGAGTTTCAAAAACGTTAGTTGGGACATATTCTGGGTTTGTTAGTTTTATTTCGAGTAACCTGGCAACTGTAGGGAAGTATGCAAAAGCGACAGCCATAGAATACTTTGGTTTAACAACGTGAAACGCCATTGCCATGATATCTAAAGCGACAAATACAAGTATTGGTGCTAATACTGCTCTTGGAATAAGCTCAACAATAAAAGAAGCATAACCAAAAATACCGCCAAGTCCTACAAAAAGTCCGGTAATAATTGTATAGCCAATTCTACTTCCCATAGCTTTGTAAGCAGGATGTCCTATATAAGGTGTTGTTTGAGCAACGCCGCCTGACAAACCGGAAATTGTAGTTGCTAAAGCATCGACCCACATTATTTCTTTTACTTTATAATCATCGCCAGCGACATTTGCACTTTCAGTAACATTGATAGCACCTGCAATTGTTAATAATGCAAAAGGAAAAGCTATTGGTAGATAATTTAATGATTCTACAAAACCGTTAATAAAATTAAAAGTTGGAATTGGTAAGCCGAAATGCAATTCTAATTTGGGCATTTCAAAGCTAGTACCAACAAAGCCTAAAGGAGCAATTATATAATAAAGAATTGTTCCAATAACAACGGCGAATAAAACAGGAGGAATTTTTCCAGGAAGTTGGATACGGGCAATCAAAGTATAAAGGATTATTCCTAAAGAAATTACTCCAACAATTGGCATACCGAAAATTTCGGCAATTGGCATAAATCCTATTAAAGCTAGGCCAATACCAGCTAAAGAACCTAATAAACCAGCTTGTGGTAATAATTTTTGTATTTTATGACCAATAAAGGAAAAAATAAATTTTGTAATTCCAATCATAACCATTGTAGACATACCGATATACCATGTCATCATTGCTGCATCTTGAACATTATATTTATTTTTTAAGTACAAGAATGCAGGTCCAAGTACAGTAAGAGCAATGCCAATAGTTGATGGTGTATCAAGTCCGAGGGGCATTGCAGTTACGTTTGGTTTACCGGTTTTATTTGCCAATCTAATAGCTAAATAAGAATATAATAAATCTCCAACTAAAACACCAAAAGCAGTACCTGGGAACATTTTTCCAAAAACAATTTCAGCAGGATATTGAAAGACGAAGATTAAAATGCCAGCTAAAAAAGATAAAACTGTTAAATTATCAAACATTAAAGCAAAAAAACCGTTTAAATCGCCGGGAACAAACAACTTATAATTTTTTTGTTGCATAAATTCCACCTTTTAAGCTAAATCGATAAATTTCTTAACTAATCTTGCAAATTTATCTTTAACAAGCTCTGCTGTTCTGGTAACATCTTCATGAGAAAGTTTTTCATCAGAAATACCAGCTGCAAAATTTGTAATACAAGAAATTGCGGCTACTTTCATACCTAATGTTGCAGCGAAAATAGCTTCGTGTGCAGTAGACATTCCGACAGCATCACCACCGAAATTTTTTATCATACGGATTTCTGCAGGAGTTTCATAAGAAGGGCCTTTCATATACCAATATGTACCTTCTTTCAAATGAATTTTTTCATCCAAAGCTGCATTTAAAATTACTTCATTTAATTGTTTAGATGGGAAATCGATCAATTTATTTCTTGTTTCAATTTCTGCAAGTGGTAGAACTTGAGATAGTTCTTTTTTAATCATATCATATAGAAATGAAGTTGTAAGCATTAAATCGCCGGGAGCGAAATTAGAATTTACACCTCCAGCAGCATTAGTTAATAATATTTTTTTTGCTCCAAGTTTATAAGAAATAAATACAGGGAGTAAACATTCACTAATTTTATAACCTTCGTAGAAGTGAATTCTACCTTGGAAGAGTAAAACTTTTTTGCCGTTATGATCGACAAAATGAATTTTACCGCTATGTCCTTCAACAGTTGATGGAGGATAATCCGGTAAAGATACTGTAGGAATACTTTTTACAGTATTAACTTTTTCTGCGAAATCTCCAAGGCCACTACCCAAAACAATAGCAAGCTCAACTTCAAAAGGGGCTTCAGATTTAATTTTATCGATTAAAGATTCGTATTTAGCTTCAAAGTCGAACATATAATAACTCCATAATTAGATTATTAAAATAACATACCAACAACTGTAGCAGTCAATAAAGTTGCTAAAGAACCACCTAAAACTGCTTTTAAACCGAATTTTGCAATTTCACTTCTTCTTTCAGGTGCAAGTTGACCAATGCACCCCATTTGAATAGCAATCGAAGAAAAATTAGCAAAACCGCAAAGAGCGTATGTTGCCATTAAAATTGTTTTATCGTTTAATATTATTTTATTGCTTATTAAATTCATCAAATTGCTATATGCGACAAATTCATTTAATACAACTTTTGTTCCATATAAGCTACCAAAATTTAATGCATCTTGCCAAGGAATACCAATAGCCATACCAACAAATTGTAAAACTAAGCCAATTAGTAATTCAAAACTCAATGGTTTATGAAAATAGGATTGAGTAATGGCATTTAATCCAGTAAAATTACCTACATTCCAAAGAATTGAATTTAACATAGCGATAAGAGCCAAAAATGCAATAAGCATACCGGCAATAGCAACGGCAATTTTTATACCATCGTTAACGCCAACAGCTGCAGCTTCAATTACATTAGCTCCGTGCCTTTCAATTTCAATTTTTACTGTATCTTTTGTTACTGGCTCTTCAGTTTCAGGATATAAAATTTTTGAGAACATAAGGCCAGCAGGAACAGCCATAATACTAGCGCCCAGCAAGTAAGTTGCGAATTTAACATTTGCAGTTTCAAGTGGTAAATTCATAGCTTTTGCGTAAGCACTTCCTAAAAATTGAATATAAGCTGCCATTACACTTCCAGCAATTGTAGCCATACCGCCAACCATAATTGTCAAAAGTTCACTTTTGGTTAATTTTGGTATGAAAGGTCTAATCAATAAAGGAGCTTCCGATTGGCCAACAAAAACACTACCGCTACAAGAAAGAGATTCGGCACCACTTGTTCCTAATATTTTAGAGAAAACCCAAGCCATTGCTTGAACCACTCTTTGCATAATTCCAAGATAATATAATATTGACATTAGAGCTGCAAAAAATATTACGGCAGGCAAAACTTGGAATGCAAATAAAAATCCAGTTGGTGCATTACTAACCGCTAAGCTTCCAAAAACAAATTTAGCTCCTTCTTCTGAATAGTGTAATAACATAACAACACCATAGCCAATTCCTTCAATTCCCTTTTTGAACCACCCGAGTGGAGCAAATAATTTTCCTAAATCTTCACCTTTGTTAATCAAAATAGCAAATAAAATTTGCAATCCTAATGCTTTTAAAATCATAATCCAATTAACTCTTTTTCGGTTGTTAGAAAATAACAAAGCTAAAGCAATTAGGAATAAAACTCCAAACAAACCATTTAAATATTTTAATAATAATTCCATTTAAACTCCAATTATTCAATTACTGTATGACATTTTCTACAACGAGCTTCATACATTCCGGAAGCTCCAACAAGTACTTTTTCGTTAGATTTTACATTTCTTTGAGTTCTATCAGCAGGATTACCGCAAACAACACAAATTGCAAGAGTTTTTGTAACATATTCAGCAATTGCCATAAGTTGTGGCATTGGTTCAAAGGGCACTCCCTTATAATCCATATCAAGGCCAGCGACAATTACTCTTTTCCCTTCGTTAGCTAATTTATTTACTACATCAACTAAATCATTTGAAAAAAATTGCGCTTCATCTACACCAACAACTTGAGCATCTTTTGATTTTTCATAAATTTCTTTTGCGCTTGAAACTACTATAGAAGGTAATGAAGTTTCGTTATGAGAAACGATTTCTGTTTCAGAATATCTATTATCAATTTCTGGTTTGAAAACAATAACATCTTGTTTTGCAATTTTAGCTCTTTTTAATCTTCTGATTAACTCTTCGGTTTTTCCGCTGAACATACAACCTGTAATAACTTCAACCCAGCCTGTTCCAATGGGTTGTAAATGAGGAGAAGTAATCATTATTTTTCCTCCTCGTTTAGCATATCTGAACCGAATGAAAATGGCATAAGTTCTGACATTTTCATTACTTTTAGCTCATTTTTATGATTAACCATAATAAAATCTATATCGCCACATAAATCCCATAATACTTGACGACAAGCACCACAAGGTGGAGTAAAGCCTTCGTAATCGCTTGAAATAGCAATTGCTGTAAATTCTCTTTCCCCTTCAGAATAAGCTTTAAAAGCTGCTGTTCTTTCAGCACACATAGTTAAACCATAAGATGAAATTTCTACGTTGCAACCTTTATAAACTTTTCCATCTTTTGTTAGTAATGCTGCACCAACATGGAATTTTGAATAAGGTGGATAAGCATTTTGTTTTGCTTCAATAGCCAATTTGGCTAATTCTTCATTAGTCATTCTACCCTCACTAAATTTAATGTATTTTTTTTACAGTTTCATTAATCTATTTGCAGCTTCATATAAAATTTCATCTTTTTTAGCAAAGCAAAAGCGAATAATTTTATTATCTGTTCTATCTTTGTAGAAAAATGAAATTGGAATTGTTCCAACGCCATATTCTTTAATTAAATGAGTTGCAAAAGATAAATCATCCATATCTGAAAGATGTTTATAGGAAGCTATCATAAAATAAGAGCCATAAGATGGAAAAACTTCAAGTTTTGTTTGTTTTAGGAGATTGTAAAAATTATCTCGTTTTTTTTCGAAAAATTCACTTAAATAAAGATAATTTTCTTTATTCGATAAATAATCTGCAGCTGCCCATTGTATTGGTGTTATACAAGTATAACTATTGAATTGGTGATATTTTCTTATATCTTCTGTAATTTCTTTTGCCGCTATTGTATATCCTAATCTCCAACCTGTTGTATGCAAGGTTTTACCTAATGAAAAAACTGCAATAGATTTTTCTCTTAATTCAGGATATTGTAAAATTGTAATATGTTTTTTACCATCAAAAATTATATGTTCATAAACTTCATCAGATATTATATAAATATCCTTATTTTTTGTAATTTCTATTAAATTTTTAAAATCAATATCTTCTAATAAAGTACCGGTAGGATTATGTGGAGAATTTATTATTATTAACCTTGTTTTTTCAGTTATACTATCTTTTACTTTATTCCAATTAATTGAAAAATTAGGGAGTTCAAGTTTAATTGGAACAACTTTTCCTTTGAAGTATTCAATTACTGGGGCATAAGAATCATAAGCAGGCTCAAAAATAATTGCTTCGTCACCTTCATCGATTATTGCTGCTATTGAATTAAATAATCCTTCTGCTGCACCAGTATGAACAGTAATTTCAGCAATAGGATCAACTTTTACATTATGACAATCTTCATATTTTTTTGCTAAAACTTCACGGAAATGAACAACTCCATCAGCTGGCGCATATTGATTTTTATCTTCATTTACATATTTGGCAACTAATTCTTTTAATTCTGAATCTATAGGAAAATCTGGAAAACCTTGTGAAAGATTAATTGCATTATGTTCATTACAGAGCCTTGTCATCATCGGAAATATTGATTCTCCAATATGGCTAACTTTGGATCTGTTCATTTTAAATCCCTTTTTATTTTATTATATAAATATAATTTGGCAATTTTATTTTAATTCCTGTATTTTTTCCTTCCATATCACTCCATTGATCACCCACACAAGCTATAATTTGATATCCTTTTTTTACTAATTCTTCTCTTTTTTGTTCTTTATATTTACCTGTTGTTGTATTATTTCCATTTCTTGATTTTGTAATGATTGTATCAAAATTTTTTATTCCTAAATCATTTAAATTTTTCTTTGTCTTTTCATATTGATCTGCATATCGCCCAGTTATAAAAATAATTTTAATATTTTTATTTTCCAAATAATCATATAATTTTTTTGTTGGTTTGATGACAGGTGCCTTTGCTTCGTCAACCCATTTATCCCATAATTCTGGTATATAACCGAAATCTAACATTTTCATATGTGGATAATTGGATAATATCGTTTCATCGATATCAAAAACAACTGCTACATTATTTTTACCTTTTGAATTTTTAATTTGTAAATCTAATTGTTTTTTCATTTTTTGTATAGCTTTCTCATATTCTTTTTCAATTTTTCCAGTTTCGTAATAACTAACAATTTCTTCTTTTACTTGTGATAAATTTGCTTTTGGTTGTGCAAAGCAATAACTTATGCTAATAACAAGCACAATAATTAACATTTTTTTCATTTTTTGCTTCCTATTTTTTATTTGGGCTTGTAAAAATAACAATAATTTAATCAAAACAAATTTTTAAATTAACATTATTTTTATTATATTCAAATAAAAAATATTGCTATGAGTTCTAATTTATGAATGTTTTTAAGCTTACTGGAAATATACAACATTATGATTGGGGAACACGAAACGAAAATGCTTATATCCCAAAACTTTTAAATATTAAAACAGAACCAAATAAACCATATGCTGAGTATTGGTTAGGTGTTCATCCATCTTTACCTTCAAAAATAATTTATAAAAATGAAACTATTTTATTATCTGATTTTATTGAAAAAGAAAAAGATATAATTGGTACAAAGTTTTATGAAAAATATATTAAACTTCCATTTCTTTTAAAAGTATTATCGATTGAGCAACCGCTTTCAATTCAGGCTCATCCGAATAAGCAACAAGCTGCGGTATTACATTTGAAAGATCCTAATAATTATCCTGATGACAACCATAAACCTGAAATTGCAATAGCAATAGATAAATTGGAAGCTTTGGTTGGTTTAAAATCCATTGAAAAGTTGAATGAACTTTTTGTTATTTTTCCAGAAATTAAAACTTATTTAAATCATTTTATTAATGTTGAAAGTCATTCACCAAGCGATATATTTAAAGCTTATGTTAGTAATTCTCAAAATAATCCTGAGTATGCTAAATTAACCGATTTTATTTATAATAAAATCAAGTCAGAAAATGATAAATTATCTAATTATTATAAATTTTGTTATGAAAAGTATGGAAAATATGATGTTGGTTTATTGTGCCTTTATTTATTGAATTTTGTTGAGTTAAAAGAAGGTGAAGCTGTATTTTTGGAAGCTGGAATTCCGCACGCTTACTTAACTGGAAATATTGTCGAATGTATGGCTAATTCTGATAATGTTGTAAGAATTGGTTTAACTCCTAAGTTCAAGGATATTGCAACTCTTATAAAAATTTTCAAAGTAACTGATGATCTTTTATTGATTAAACCTGTTAGTGAAGTTTTCGACTATATAACAGAAGGTTTTGGTGCTAAAAGTCAGTTACAGCGGCCATCAAGCTTACACCGTCCGAGCCAAATAGAAAACTCAAAAAATGCTTTTAATATTGAATTTAACATTCGGCGAGTTTTTTCGAAAAGTCAGGTAGAATTTAATTCATATGATAAATTTTATATTTTATTAAATATTGGTAATAGTTTTGCTCTTAGAAACTTTAACGAAGAAATTATTGTTAATAAAGGTGAAGCGTATTTAATTGGAGTAAATAACGATTTGAAGTTTATCCCAACTACTGATTTGCAAATTTTTTTAGTGAGTTATAACTAATGGCTTTAGAAAATTTAATATACGATTTTAGGCAAAAAAGTTCATTGGAATTATCTTTTAGAAAGGACACACAGCTTTTTATAGAGAATTTGTTGGGGCTATTGTTCCCGCATTTTAGCCAAAAGAGATATAGCTCATTGGAAGAAATCACTGTTGAAAAGCTTAAATTAAGAATTGATTTAATAAAAATATTACGTCATATTGTTGATGAGAAGGAAATTACTGCTATTGCGGATATATTTTTTAATAGATTAGAAGAAATTTATTTATCACTGCTGCAAGATGCGGATGCAATAGAGCGTGGTGATCCAGCCGCTGAAAATGTTGATGAAGTTATAATAACTTATCCCGGATTTTTAGCTATTTCCATTTATCGCGTTGCTAATGTTTTTTATGAATTAAATGTTCCTATTTTTCCAAGATTGTTAACCGAGTATGCGCATCAATTGACGGGAATAGATATTCATCCTGGTGCAAAAATTGGTAAACGTTTCTGTATTGACCACGGCACTGGTATTGTTATTGGTGAAACTACAGTAATTGGAGATAATGTTAAACTTTACCAAGGTGTTACATTAGGTGCGTTAAGTGTTGAAAAAACTACCAACAAAAGCAAAAGGCACCCAACTATTGAAGATAATGTTATCATATATTCTGGTGCAACTATTTTGGGCGGAGATACTGTTATTGGTAATAATAGCATTATTGGCGGTAATGTTTGGCTCATTGAAAGCGTTCCACCTTTTTCGGTTGTTTATCATAAAAGTAATGTAAAAGTTCGCAATCAAAAAGATGATGATAATATTATAAACTATGTGATTTAATATGATTTACTATATTTACATACACAATTCACGTCCTATTTATCATTACATCGATATCTGCTGCCCCTTGGGGGCAAAATAAAATAAATATATCTAAGTCACACCTTTTTTTATTTTCTTACAATTAAAAATTAAAAATATAAGGAGAAGCGATTATGCCATTCAATAATATATTAGAAGTTATTGGTAATACCCCAATTGTTAAAATAAATAAACTTTATAATACAAACCATAATATTTTTATAAAGTTGGAAAAACAAAATCCAGGCGGAAGCATCAAAGATAGAATAGCCCTTGCAATGATAAACGATGCCGAGCAAAAAGGTTTAATAAATAAAGATACTGTTATTATTGAACCAACATCTGGCAATACAGGAATTGGTCTTGCAATGGTTGCAGCTGTAAAAGGTTATAAATTAATTTTAACAATGCCAGAATCGATGTCTATTGAAAGACGAAAAATTATGAAAGCCTACGGTGCCGAATTAGTTTTAACACCAAGAGAAAAGGGAATGAAAGGAGCAATCGAAAAAGCAAGTGAGTTACACCAAGAAATTAAAAATTCCTGGATTCCACAACAATTTGAAAACGAAGCAAATGTAAAGATTCATATTGAAACTACTGCACAAGAAGTTTTGCGCGATTTCCCTAACGGAATTGATTATTTAATAACGGGCGTTGGAACCGGTGGGCATATTACAGGTGTTGCAAAAGTAGTTAAAGAAAAATTCCCTAATATGAAAGCTTTTGCGGTTGAGCCTGAACTTTCTCCTGTTTTAAGCGGCGGCCAACCAGGTCCTCATCCTATTCAAGGTATTGGTGCAGGATTTGTACCTAAAATTTTAAAAACAGATTTATTGGACGGTATAATTCAAGTTAGCAAAGATGAAGCTTTTGAGTATATGAAAAAAATAGCAAAAACTGAAGGAATATTGGTCGGTATTTCCACTGGTGCATCTTTAGCAGCAGTTGCTAAAAAACTTCCAGAAATTCCAGAAAACTCAACTATTTTAACTTTTAATTACGACACTGGCGAAAGATACATTTCCAACGAAGAACTTTTTGAAAACGTATAAATATAGAAAAAGCTCTCTGTAAAAGAGAGCTTTTTATTTAAAAGTTATATACAACACTTAAAAAATATTCTCTCCCTTTCGATGGTAGTGGCATATGTTTTGCATTGTATGCTTGTATATAATTATAATCCGCATCTAAAATATTTTTTATTCCTAATTGAATATCCAAATTGTTGAAATTCACGTATAATACGTTTGCATTTAGTAATACTAACGATTTTTCTTTTTCGTAACCTCCAGGAGTAAATTTATACCTATCACTCAAATATGTCATATTTGCATTTATCGATAAATTATTTGATATATTATATGAAGTAATCAAATTAACTTTATGTTGTGGAAAAGCCAAATTAACATCTTTGTTTGTTGGAACAACATAATCTGCAACTTCATTTTTATTATTTTTATAATATGAATAATTTAACTCAAATTTACCAAATTTTTCTTTATACAAATACTGAAATTCTACACCTTGTGTTCCCATTTTAGTTAAATTCTTATATCCTTCACCATTAGATGTTACCACATAAATAATTGGATCTTTTATTTTTATATCAAATAAATTAATTGTAAAAATCATATTTTTATTTAATACATAGCCTAATTCTGTTTCTATAACCGTTGTTTTTTCAGGATCTAATTTTGTTAATTGTAAATCAATATTTCTTATACCTGGGCTACGAAACGCATTTGAATACAATAATTTAAAATGAAAATCATCAATAACTTTTGTTATAGCAAATCTTGGTATAAATGAACTCCAACCTTCACTGTGTTTATCATATCTTAAACCTAATGTTAAATTTGCTATACTATGTTTATAAAGCAGTTGTGTATAAATAGCGTATTGATCATATTTAACTCTGTATTTTTCTTGTGTTTGGAAAAGACTTTTATGATTATTGGAAGTACCTCTATCCCAAAGCTCTTCAGCTCCAAATAAAATATTTAATTCTTTGCTATAATCATAATTAGCTAAAAGTGTTGCGGCATACCTTTCAGATGTAAAATCAGAATTGAAATATTTGCTATAGTAAACACTATCAGGTAAACCTGTTTCAGAAACATATGCATCAGAAACAGCCCAGGCATTATGCTTTTTATAGTAAAATCTTGGAGTAAGCTTAAAATTATCAACCAAATTCCAATCATATTTCATTTCAATATAACTATAATTAAAATCCGTTGGTGTTGGTTTTATATTTGACGGAATAGCATCAATAACTTGATCTTTTTGTTCAAGCAATAATTTATCCCAAATATATCTAAAGCTAAAATCTTTGTATTTATAGTTGAAATTTAAATATAAAGGATAAATATTTGAATTTTTTCTCATATTATATTTTACACCATAAAAATCTGTATAATCTTTATCAGATTGAATTGATTTTCCAATAGCGGTATGAAGTGCTACTTCGCTTTCACCTAATGCGCTACCAACAGAAAATTGAACATTTCTATTATAAAATCCTTTATCACCTGCAGATAAATATGTTTTTAGGAAGCCGCCATTTAATGATTTTCCACTTTTGGTAACAATATTTATTACACCTAATTCGGAGTTTCCCCCATAAATTGCTGAGCCAGGGCCACGGATAATTTCAATTTTCTCAATATTTTCTAATAAAATTCTATCATTAATTACAAGATTTGAATAATTTAATTCATTAACCTCAAAACCATCTATATACAAAGATATTTTTCCTTCGTGTGCCCAATTACCTCTTATACCAATACTAAAAGCTCCTTCAACATCAGCTCCATATTCAAAACCGGGAACTAATCTTAATATTTCTACCAAATCATTAGCACCTGATTTTTTAATATCTTCTTGAGTAATAACACTTATAATACCAGGTGTTTCCCTTGGAGTTAAAGAAGATTTCGTTGCAACTGTAACATCCATATTTAATAGCTCTTCAAGCGAATAATTCATTAAATCATTAAAGTTATTTTCTTGCGCTGCAATTATTAAAGATAGAAAAAATAAAAAAAGGATTTTTTTCATAAATACCTCGAATTTATTTTATATAAAATATATGTTTGTTTAATTTACTAAAGTATTTTTAACTTAACATAAGGTTCATTTATTTTGCTATTTTCAATAATAGGTCAACAACTCTGTTTGAGTATCCCCATTCGTTATCGTACCAAGATACAATTTTGAAGAATCTCTTTTCGCCTTTTAAGTTATTTTGTAAAGTAGCTAAAGAGTCATAAATGGATGATCTTTCATCGTGGATAAAGTCTGTAGAAACAACTTCTTCGTTGCAATATCCTAATATACCTTTTAAGTATGTTTCAGAAGCTTTTTTCATTAAAGCATCAATTTCTTCAATAGATGTATCTCTTTCAGATCTGAAAACAAGGTCAACTACAGAAACAGTAGGAGTAGGAACTCTGAAAGACATACCAGTTAATTTACCTTTAACTTGTGGTAATACTTCACCAACAGCTTTAGCAGCACCAGTTGTTGAAGGAATAATGTTGATTGCAGCAGCTCTACCACCTCTCCAATCTTTTTTAGAAGGGCCATCAACTGTTTTTTGTGTAGCTGTATATGAGTGAATTGTTGTCATTAAACCTGTTTCAATTCCAATACCTTCTTTCAATAATACGTGAACAAGTGGAGCTAAGCAGTTTGTTGTACAAGAAGCATTTGAAATAATATTGTGTTGTTCTGCAACATATTCATTATCGTTTACGCCCATAACAATTGTTTTAACATCACCTTTAGCAGGAGCAGAAATAATTACTTTTTTTGCACCAGCTGCTAAGTGACCTTTAGCTTTTTCTGAGTCTGTGAAAAGACCTGTAGATTCAATTACATATTCAACCCCTAATTCTTTCCAAGGTAATTGATCAGGTGATTTAGTAGCAGCAACACATTTAATTTTATGACCGTTTACTACTAAAATATCATCTTCTGCTAATTCTGGATTGCTTTTTTCTGTTGATAATGTACCGTTGAATTTTCCTTGTACAGAGTCATATTTCAATTGATATGCAAAATATTTTGCATCTGTACTGATATCAACAACAGCTACAACATCAATTTCTTTACCTAACAAACCTCTGTTTGCTAAAGCACTGAAAACCAATCTACCAATTCTACCAAAACCATTAATACCAACTTTAACAGCCATTTTTAAGTCTCCTAGTTTTGTTTAAATACCATTGCAAAAATACAAAAAAATTATTAATTTACAAAATTAATTATATATGCCAACTGTACAATTCTTTCATATAATTAGCTCTATGATAAGCATTTGCTTCCTTAACAGATTTCTCACTCAAACTTCCTTGCATCTGCTTAATAGAAACATATTCTTTTTCTTCCATCCATTTTGTTAAATCATTTAATATTTCTGCAATACGCCCAATACCATTTTTTAGGAGTTCACTACAAACCATAGCAACATTAGCTCCAACCATCATAGCTTTTAAAACATCTTGATATGTATGAACACCAGATGTAATAGCAAAAGATGTATTAACTTTACCATACAACATTGCGACCCATCTTAAAGGAAGCCTCATTTCCCAATTTGTACTCAATACAAGGTTAGGTACAACAGTTAATTCATCCAAATCAATATCAGGCTGATAAAACCTATTAAACAGAACTAATCCTTTAGCTCCTGCCAACTCAACCTGTTTTGCAAAATGTGGCAATGATGTAAAAAAAGGTGATAATTTTACAGCTACTGGAATTTTCACTTCGCTTGCAACTGTTTTGATTATTTCAATATATTCCTTTTCTACTTCCACAGCGCTAACATCAATTCTTGTAGGTAAATTAAATAAATTTAACTCCAGAGCATCTGCGCCCGCCTCTTCAATCAATTTTGCATACTTAAGCCAACCACCTGTTGTAAAACCATTCAATGATGCAATAATAGGAATATCAACAGCATTTTTTGCCTTCTTTATATGCTCAAGATAATCCACCGGTCCGTGATTATATTCCAAATTTGTAGGAAAATAACTAATAGCTTCCGCAAACGATTCTCCCCCATAATTCAAAAAATGATCTAACGCAGCCTCTTCCCTTAAAATCTGCTCCTCAAAAAGTGAATATAAAACAACTCCCGCAGCCCCTGCATCTTCCAATCTTTTTATACTATCAATTTCTCCACTTAATGGTGATGCACTTGGTAGAAGTGGATTTTTTAGTTCCAATCCTAAATATTTAGTTGTAAGATCCATAAAAATTTTCCTTATATTGTTTCCTTGTGTTTATCTATTAATTTTTTAACATCACTATCAATAAGATGATAAAAAAATGTTTGAAATTGCGAATAATTAAATTCTTTCTTAAATCTAACAATAAAATCCGGATCAATCGTTCCAGCGTTTTCTAAATAAACAATCTCCAACAATTTTTTTCCTGCCCAAAAACTAATATCCCCAAACAAACGAGAATTATTTGACAATTTCAACAAATCAACATAATATTTCTGATCCGATGAATAAATCTCAATCAGTGTTTTACCAGCAAGATTTTTAACTTCCTTAATATTAGATTTCAAAACCTCTTCCAAATTTTCAGTTTCTTTCGAATTTTTATAATTGTTTATTGCCTTTTCATAAATCTGATTGATAATTCCTACAGCATTTTTCTTAACTTCATCATTTATGAACTGAGAAATCTCAACCTTAACCAGCATATCAAGTTGCAAATTATTTTTATATTTTTCCAAAACATTATTAGCAGCCGTAGAAACAGACTTCAGAGCGTGCTCCTTTATAAAACCAGGCTTTTCATTTTGATAAATAATAATAATTTCCTGCCACTCTCCTTTTTTAGCTAATTCATTAATTTTTTCAAAAATAACATCACGTGGATCTTTCCTCGCTCTTTCCTCGCGCAACCTTTCTTGAATAAGTTCCTGTTTTTTTTCTCTCAAAATTTCAGCCGTTTTATCGATATAAACTTGAGTTGCAGCCTTTTTTATTTCCTCAATTTTTTTTCTTAAGTCATCCATAATTCATACTTTTTTTTAAGTAATATAAACAATTTAAGAATATAACTCAAATTAAAAATAAAAATTTTCATTAGCTCGGACAGTATAAGCTTAAACCTATTGCACTCTTAACAAGTAGTTGCCTGCCAGCACGCAGGTATAGCGGAGCTTTACCTAATATATATCACTAATACAATTATATTATTTATACTATTGTTTTACATTACTAATATTTTCGTTTTTTTATACAATATCGTATATAAGTATATATTTTCGCAAATTTAATTTATATTGCAGGTACAATTATATCGTATATACAAAAATATTATAAGAATTTTACATTTGCTATTAATATTCATAATTTTTCATTTTTGATTATTGTAAAAAATATAAATATACTGTAATTCATTGAAAATAGGTAAGTTATAGCGTGTTAGTAAGAATTTTTCTGGGCTTTAGCCTTGCCCGCGCAAGCGGGCTAAGCTTACACCGTCTGAGCTAATAAAAATATATATCGTGTTTACAAAATATTTAACTTGACAATTATATTTATTTTACATAATTTATATATAACAAATATTAACAAGGAGTTAAAATGAAAAAATTATTTTATTTTTTATTTATATCTTTTACATTAAATGCTCAAGTAATATTTAGCGATTCATTTGAAGGAACTTGGTCTCCTAGTACAAACGGTACAGCACCTTCAGGTTGGGCACAAATCGCTACCGGTACAAATACATCAATATATTGGGAAAAGGCAGTATGGAGTGGTTCTTGGTCTCCTTTAGGTAATGGGACTAAACCTACTGGGGCTTATGATGGTTCTGCAGTTGCTCATTTCAATGATTATTATTGTAATTCTGGTAATACCAGAAGACTTATAACACCACAAATTGATTTATCATCAACATCAAGTAAAAGGTTGTCATTTTATCATTATTACTATTCTGGTTCGGCTATAGTTAAAGTATACGCTTCATCTGACGGTGGTAGCACTTTTAATCAAATAGGAAGTAATGTTACAACATCAACAAGTTGGACAAAAAAAAACGTTTGATATTCCACTAGCTTATAATGTAAATAATGCAAAATTTGCTTTGGAAGTAAATGCAGCTTACAGTTTAAATGATGTTTGGATTGATAAATTTGAAATTAGTGTTGTAAATAATAATGATATAAAAGTAAATTCTGTCCAATTATACACTGGTAACCAAATTGCGGGAAATGAACAAACATTTAGAGTTAACGTATCTAATGAAGGTTTAAATAATCTTTCCAATATTACAATTAATTTGAAAGTTGGGACTAATACAGTCAATAGTGGTACAATAGCAAGTCTTAACGCCGGTCAAACAACCAATATTGATATTCCTTGGACTCCAACAGTTGGTGGTATTTTCACTGTTACAGCTGAATCTCAAGCTGATGATAATAATACGAATAATACTGCCAACACAAATGTTACTATTTTCCCAGCAGGTACAACAGCGGAAGGATTTGAAAATATAACTTTCCCACCTACAGGTTGGTCTGCAAGCACAAAATATAGTAGAAATACATCAATTTATAGACCTGGTGGAAATGCAAGTGCTCAATGTTATTCTAGCAGTAGTTTTACTGATGAGAAAATCTACAAAAATGTAACATTACAAGGTGGGAGTGGGTTAATCCAATTTTATAATTATGGTTCTGGTAGTAATAAAGTGTTATATTCTACAGATAACGGAACAAATTGGACACAAATTGGTTCAACTTTTAACGCAGTTTATTCTTGGAATTTATGTAGCGTAGATTTATCACCTCTTGCGGCGGGTAATTATCTAATTGCAATAGGAGCAAGTGGGAATTCATACCAATCCAACTATATAGATGATGTAATAATCATCGATGGTCCGCTTCCTGTTGAGTTATCTTCATTTAACTATAGATATATTAACTCAAAAATTGAGCTAACTTGGATTACAAAATCTGAGGTTAATAGTAATAGATTTGAAGTTGAAAAATTAGTTTCGGGAAAATGGTTAAAGGTTGGTGAAGTTACAGCAGCAGGAAATTCAAATGTGGAACATAAATATAGTTTTGAAGACAATAATATTACGTCAAATAGTTCATATCGTTTGAAGATAGTAGATAACGATGGCAGCTACAAATACAGCAATACATTGGTATTGGAAAACATACGTCCAATGCAATATGAATTAAAACAAAATTATCCAAATCCTTTTAATCCAACTACAGTAATAAATTATGGTATACCACAAAGCTCAAAAGTTATATTGAAAGTCTACAACATTGCAGGCCAAGAAGTTATGAAATTATATGAAGGCGAGCAAGAAGCAGGTTATTACAGCATCAACTTCAATGGAAATAGCTTAACAAGTGGTATTTATATTTACAGTTTAGAAGCAGGAAATGTAAAAATTAGCAAAAAGATGATGTTGGTCAAATAAAGATATAATTATTTATCTAGCCCTTGCTAACCAAGCAAGGGCTTTTTTTTATTATTGAAAAAAAAATTTTTCATTAGCTCGGACAGTATAAGCATAGCCTTTAATCCCCTTTTGTAAGGGGAATTAATTTTCTTCCTTAATATAAAGTTGGTTGGCGAAGCATTTTTGCTAACAATTAAAAATCTTCTTATCTACAAAAAAAATTCCTGCAATATTTTAATTACTTACAGCTTTTAAAACTATATCTATAAAACAATATAATTTTGAAGATAATATATATCGTAGATACAATATTATTACAAATACAAATATAATACAATTACAAAGATATTTTTAATAATTGCTAATATATCGTAAATACAAATATATTGCAAATACGAATATATTATTTGTATAAAAAACTATAAATTTTAGTTGATTTTATGCTAAATAAATAGCGTAAGGTGTTGATTATATTGTTGATATGGGGTTGTATGTTAAATATTTATTCTGGGCTTTAGCCCTGCCCGCGCAAGCGGGCTAAGCTTACACCGTCTGAGCTAAATAAAAGGAGATAAAAAAAAACCGCCCTTACGGGCGGCCTTTATTTTAATTGTTTTCGTATAGCTTACCAAAGTTTTGATAAATCTTTGTCTTAAGGTTAACCATCTCTTGAGCTTTATCCAACAATTCTTTTGCGTGCTCTGGATCTGCTTTTGTAAGCATTTTGTATCTTGTCTCACGATAAATATAATTATCCAATGATACTTTAGGCGATTTACTATCGAGAACAAATGGATTTTTGCCTTCAGCCATTAAATCTGGATTGAATCGCATTAAAGGCCAATGGCCTGATTCTACAGCTAATTTTTGTTGTTCAAGACCTTTAGCCATATCAATACCGTGAGCGATACAATGAGAATATGCAATAATTATGGATGGTCCATCATAAGCTTCAGCTTCAAGGAATACTTTTAATGTGTGTAAATCGTTTGCGCCCATTGCTACACGTGCAACATATACATTTTGATATGTCATTGCCAACATAGCTAAATCTTTTTTCATTGCTGGTTTACCTGAAGCAGCAAATTTTGCTACCGCACCAATTGGTGTAGATTTTGATGCCTGACCACCTGTATTTGAATAAACTTCTGTATCAAGTACAAGAATATTAACATTTTTACCAGATGCTAAAACGTGATCTAAACCACCGTAACCTATATCGTATGCCCAACCATCACCACCAATAATCCATACAGATTTTTTAACTAAATAATCTGCAACGGATAACAAATCTTTTGCCCATTGCTCGCTAATACCACTAATTTTTTCTTTTAATTTTGCAACATTTTCACGTTGTATTTGAATTTCATTTTCAGTCTTTTGACTGTTACTCAAAATTGCTTCAACAAGCTCAACACCAATAGAATTTTTGTGATGTGATATCAATTCTACCGCAAATTCTGTGTTCTTATCTACAGCTAGCCTCATTCCTAAACCAAATTCAGCATTATCTTCGAACAATGAATTAGACCAAGCAGGGCCTCTTCCTTCTTTGTTTACGCTCCAAGGTGTTGTTGGCAAGTTTCCACCATAAATTGAGGAACAACCTGTTGCGTTTGCAACAATTAATCTATCACCAAACAACTGTGAAACTAATTTAACGTAAGGAGTTTCACCACAACCAGCGCACGCACCAGAATATTCAAATAATGGTTGTAATAATTGTGATCCTTTTATTGTATTAACTGATATTTTGCTTCTATCAAATTCTGGAATAGAAAGGAAAAAATCGTAATTTTTGATTTCTCTTTCTTTAATATCCAATACAGATTGCATATTAATAGCTTTTCTGCTAGCATCGGATTTATCTTTAGCTGGGCAAGCCTCAACGCACAATCCGCAACCTGTACAATCTTCTGGTGCTACCTGAACTGTATAATATGTATTTTCATCAAATTCTTTACCTTTTGCAGCAACTGCTTTAAATTCGGCTGGTGCATTTGCTAAAACTGCTTTATCATAGGCTTTTGTTCTAATTGCAGCGTGTGGGCATACAAAAGCACATTTACCGCATTGTATACATAAATCGCTTTCCCAAATTGGCACATCTAAAGCAATATTTCTCTTTTCCCATTGTGTTGTGGCTGATGGGAATGTACCATCAACTGGCATTTCACTAACTTTTACTTTATCGCCATAACCGGCAATCATTTTACCTAATGTTTCTTTTACATATTCAGGAGCTTGTTCTGGTACAGGTGGCTTTAAATCGAAATCTGAAATTGGTAAACCTTCATATTTTAACTCGTGTAGATGTTCCAAAGTGTGATCTACTGCCGCAAAGTTTTTCTTAACAACTTCTTCACCTTTGGCGCTGTATGTTTTTTTAATAGCATTTTTAATTTTTTCTATAGCTTGTTCTTTCGGTAATACGCCAGATATTGCAAAGAAACAAGTTTGCATTATTGTATTAATTCTTGTGCCCATACCAGTATTCTTTGCAACTTCATAAGCATCAATTACATAGAATTTTGCTTTTTTCTTTATAATTTCTTGTTGTATTGTCTTTGGTAATTTTTTCCAAGTTTCTTCAACACTGTAAGGAGAATTCAATAAGAATACGCCATTTTCTTGTAAGTTTTCAACAACGTTAATTCTTTCAACAAATTGGAACTGATGGCAGGCAACAAATTCAGCTTCTTTAATTAAAAATTCAGCTTTAATAGGTTCTTCCCCAAATCTTAAGTGTGAAATTGTCATCGAGCCAGATTTTTTTGAATCGTAAACAAAATAACCTTGAACGTAATAGTCAGTCTCTTCACCAATAATTTTGATTGTATTTTTGTTAGCACCGACTGTACCATCAGCACCTAAACCGTAGAACATTGCTCTAAATGTTTTAATACCTAATGGGAAGTTTTCATCATAGCTTAAGCTTGTATTTGTAACATCGTCATCTATACCGACTGTAAAATGATTTTTAGGATCATCTTTTGCTAATTCATCGTAAATAGCTTTAACCATACCAGGAGTAAATTCTTTTGAACCTAAGCCGTATCTTCCACCAATAATTTTAGGGAATTTTTCAAATTGTAAAGTACCATTATTCATACCTTCGGCAATAGCGGAAGTTACATCCAAATATAAAGGTTCACCAAGACTTCCAGGTTCTTTTGTTCTATCTAAAACAGCAATTTTTTTAACAGTTTTTGGTAAAACTTTCAAGAAGTGTTCAACTGAGAAAGGTCTAAATAATCTTACAACCAACACACCAACATTGTAACCATATTTTTCATTTAAAACTTTAGCAGTAACTTCAGCAGTTTGAGCACCGCTACCAATAATAACTATAACTCTTTCAGCATTTGGGCTACCATAATAATCGAATAAATTATATTGTCTTCCTACTATTTTAGCAAATTTATCCATCATTTCTTGAACAATAGCCGGTGTTGCTAAATAGAATTTATTTACAGTTTCTCTACCTTGGAAATAAACATCTGGATTTTGAGCTGTACCTCTAATAAAAGGATTATCTGGATTTAACGCTCTTCTTTTATGTTCATAAACCCATTCGTTATCAATCATCGCTTTGATATCTTCTTCACTAAGCGCCTCAATTTTGGAAACTTCGTGAGATGTTCTAAAACCATCGAAAAAGTGTAAGAAAGGAACTCGTGATTTTAATGTTGAAGCGTGAGCAATAAGAGCCATATCCATAACTTCTTGCACAGATGTAGAAGCCAACATAGCAAAACCAGTTTGTCTTACAGACATAACATCGGAATGATCACCAAAAATAGATAAAGCAGCAGCAGCCAAAGCTCTAGCAGTCACGTGAAAAACTGTAGGTGTTAATTCACCTGCAATTTTATACATATTTGGGATCATCAAAAGCAATCCTTGGGATGCTGTAAATGTTGTTGACAACGTACCAGCTTGCAAAGCACCGTGTACAGCACCAGCTGCACCCCCTTCACTTTGCATTTCCATTACAGTTGGTACTGTTCCCCAAATATTTTTAACTTTTTTTGCTGACCAATCATCACTAAATTCTCCCATTGGTGATGATGGTGTAATAGGATATATGGAAATAACTTCACTAAGTCGGTAGGCAACATAAGCAGCGGCTTCGTTACCATCCACTGTAATTTTTTTTCTACCCATTTAACCCCTCACTAAAATTTTAAAAAAAATGCCAAATTTAAAATTATAATATAAACAATTTCTAACTTTTTTTCTTTATTTAAAAAAATTTTAACAATAATTTAATTCCATAAATTGTAGTTATAGAAATGATATGATGCAAAAAACAAAATTTATTTTCAAAAATATTAAAAAATTCATTTTTTTATCATAGCTCAGACGGTATAAGCATAGCCCACGTGCGGCGTTGCCGCACGTGGGCGCGGGCCGGAACGGCCCGCATAAAATCTTTTCTTTAACACCTAACAAAGTGTAGTGCTTTGGCCTTTATACTTATATCTTTCCAAAATACCTGGCAACCCGTAGGATAAGGAGTGTTTGATAAAAATTAATCTTTTGACTAAGCTAAAATGTAATTTTGCAAATTTTTACATATGATGCTATGTTTTTTATAGTATAATTGCATTTACAATTATATTGTTAAAGCTATTATATCGTATTTACGAATATATTATAAGATTTGAAAACTTGCCGGTAAATTATAAAAAATATTTCATAAAATTTTTATTCTTGATGAAAAATATAAATATTGTAACTGGTTGGTAATGTGGTGGTTATGGCGCTTAAATGGAATATTATTTTTTTGGGCTTCAGCCCGCCCGTGCGCCGCCAGGCGCACGGGCTTTATGCTTACACTGTCTGAGCTAATAATTATAAAAAACCCGGCTATGCCGGGCCAATAAATTTATTTCTTTTCGTTGTAGAGTGCTGTTGATTTTTCAAGTATGTAATTTATGTGGCTTGCAAATGTAGTAGGATCATTTAAATAACCATCTAATAATAATGCAGTATCGAATAACTCATCGATGCTACGCTTTAAAAATTCGTCTTCTTTATCTTTTGTGAATATTTGTAATAGATTGCGGATAATTTTGTGATCTTTGTTAATTTCAAATACCTTAGGTGGTATGGATGTATCTTTGTTCATCATTTTAATAATTTTTTGGAATGAAGACGAAAACATTCCATCGCTATCTACCAAACAAGCCGGACTTGTTAATAATCGATTGGATTCTTTTACTTCTTTTACTTTATCACCTAAATATTTTTTGATATAAACTAAAAATTCTCCAAATTTTACAGCTTCATCATCTGTAAGATTTTCTACATCTTTATCTTTTGTTACTTCATCTGGCATTTTGTTAATTTTTTGGATATCTGCGTTTTCAATCAATACAAATTTTTTATCTTTGTAATTAGCAAGGGCTGATAACATAAATTCGTCAAATGGATCATATAAAAATAATACTTCTAGACCTTTTCTTTCAAATATTTCAAAATGAGGATTATTTTTAATAGAGTTATATGAATTTCCTAAGCTGTAATAAATTTCTTCTTGTTCAGGTTTCATTCTGGAAACATAATCATTTAAGGATATTATTTCGTCTTGGTTTTGGCAAGTTGAAGAATTAAAACGAATTAGCTCGATAAATTTATCTTTATTTGAAAAATCGCTGTATCCGTGTTTAAATACCTTAGCGTGTTCTTTCCAGAATAATTTATAATCATCTGGTCGCTCTGTTGCTAATTTTTGTAAATGGCTAAATACTTGCGATACTAAATTTGATGAAATTTTTCTTAAAATTGCATTTTCTTGAATGGATTCGCGAGAAACATTTAATGGTAAATCTTCTGAATCTACAACACCTTGTAAAAATCCTAAATATTCTGGTAATAAATCTTTGAATTTATGTTTAATAAGTACACGGTTTGAATATAAATCTAATCCGTAGTCTTCTTTTAATATTCCATAAAAATCGTATGCACTTTTGGGAATAAAAAGTAAAGCTTTGTATTGTATTGGAGCATCAATTGAAATGTGAATGTAATCTAATGGTTCTTGGTAATCGTGAGTTAAAAATTTGTAAAAATCTTCATATTGCTCTTTTCGGAGTGTATTTTTAGGTTCTCTCCAAATAGCAGCTAAAGTGTTTACACGTTCTCCTTCAACAAAAATTGGGAATGAAATAAATGATGAATGTGTATTAATGATTTCTTTTAATTTTGATGGCTCGGTGTATTCTTTTGCATCATCTTTTAAGTAGATATGGATTTTTGTACCACGTGTAATGTTTTGGTCTTCATCAATTTCATAAACTTCATATGAGTTTTTACCATCGGAAATCCATTTAACAGGTTTATTTCCCGGAATTGCAGATTTTGTAATTATTTCTACTTCGTCGGCAACCATAAAGACAGAATAAAAGCCAACACCAAATCTACCAATTAAGGATTCAACTTCTTTTCTATCCTTGGGCAAATTTTTTATGAATTCTTCGGTACCAGATTTAGCAATTGTACCTAAATTTTTAATAGCCTCATCTTTTGTCATTCCAATACCATTATCAGCAACAATAAGAATATTTTTTTCTTTATCAGCTTTCAAATGAATTTCATAAGGTAAATCATTGTCAACAATTTCATCCCCCTTGATGGAGAGAAATCTAACTTTATCCAGCGCGTCGGAAGCGTTTGAAATCAACTCCCGTAAAAAGATATCTTTATTTGTATAAAGGGAATGGATTAAAATATCGAGCACTTTTTGAGTTTCGGCTTTAAATTCAAACTTTTGAGCTTGTTCATTATTGTTAACCATAGTTTCACCTCCTTAAATTAATTTGCAAATTTTAATTAAATCTTCATAGTTTATAATTTTATCAAAAAATTTATCGATTATTAATTTCAAATAATGTGCGTCGACATCACAAAAATTTTCAAGTTTAGGACTATCGACATCAAACACGCCGAATTTTTGATTATTTTTGTAAAATGGCACAACAATTTCAGATTGTGATGCGGCATCACACGCAATATGCCCTTCAAATTGATGAACATCTTTGACAACAACAACTTGATCAGTTGAGAAAGCTTTTCCGCATACACCACGATTATAATCGATATTTGTACAGGCAATTTTTCCTTGAAATGGACCTAAAACTAATTTTTTACCATCATCAAAATAAAAACCAGCCCAGTTTAGGTTTTCGAATGTATCGTAATAAACGGCAGCAAAGTTCGATAGATTAGATAAAATATGATCATTTTTATCAAAAAAAGTTTCCAAATTGTTCAACAAGTAAATATATTTTTCTTCTTTTCCGCTTATTTTTTCGATTGTTTTCATATTTTACTCGTTAATGAATAAATATTTGTAAGCTTCAAAATAATTTTTAACAAAAATAATATTGAGCCCTGCTTTAATATCTTGTTTTATTTCGGTTAAATCTTTTTCATTTTCAGCAGGAATAATAACATTATTGATTTTTAATCTTTTAGCAGCTAATAATTTTTCATTTAATCCACCAATTGGCAAAATATTACCTTGTAAAGTAATTTCACCTGTCATCGCAAAATCAGGATTAACTTTCTTATTAGCTAAAATAGAAACTAACACTGTAGCGATAGTTATTCCAGCCGAAGGTCCATCTTTTGGTATAGCACCTTCAGGGAAATGGATATGGATATCTTTTTTCTCGTAAGTTTCTGGATTTATACCAAAATAATCGGCATTAGCTTTAATAAAACTAAATGCGGTTGTAGCCGATTCTTTCATCACGTCACCAAGTTTACCGGTAAGAATAAGTTTTTCACTTCCTTTCATAGCAGTAGCTTCAACAACCATAACATCACCTCCGGTGGATGTCCACGCAAGCCCATTTGCTACGCCAATTTTTGGCTCAGTATATGCAAAATCTTTTGTATATTTTGGTACGCCTAAATAACTTGTAATTTTCTTTTCTGTTAAAGTAATTGTTAATTTATCATCGATTTTCATTTTATTTTCAACAATATCTTTTGCAATTTTTCTCATCAAACTTGCTATTGTTCTTTCTAAATTTCTAACTCCAGCTTCACGAGTATAATTATCAATTAAATAATTTAAAGAAGATTTTTGCCAAATTATTTTAATATCTTTCAGGCCGTTTAATTCTTTTTGTTTTGGAATTATATGATTTAAAGCAATATGTATTTTTTCATTGCTAAGATAGCCGGGTAATTCAATAACTTCCATTCTATCCAACAAAGGTGCAGGAATATTATACATTACGTTAGCTGTAGTAATAAAAAAGACATTTGAAAGATCATAATCAACTTCAAGATAATGATCGTTGAAAGCTTTATTTTGCTCGGGATCTAAAACTTCCAACATAGCGGATGCTGGATCGCCACGGAAATCGCTTGTCATTTTATCAATTTCATCAAGTAATATAACAGGATTGATACTACCAGCTTTTTTCATAGCTTGAATAATTTTACCAGGCAAAGCACCTACATAAGTTCTTCTGTGCCCTCTAATTTCTGCTTCATCACGAACACCACCAAGTGATATTCTTACAAAATTTCTATTCAGTGCTCTTGCGATAGATTTAGCCAAAGATGTTTTACCAACTCCCGGTGGCCCAACTAAACATAAAATTTGACCTCTGAGTGATTTTACTAAATTGAGAACTGAAATATATTCCAAAATTCTTTCTTTAGGTTTCTCTAAACCGTAATGATCTTCATCCAAAATCTTTTTTACAACACTTATATCCAAATTATCCTTTGTCTTTTTTGTCCACGGAACTTTTTCCAACCATTCTATATAATTACGAGTTACACTATATTCTGGTGAAAATGGATGAGTTTTAGCTAATTTTTTAATTTCTTCATTAAATTTTTCATAAATATTTTTTGGTAATTTGGCTTTTTTGGCCATTTCTTTGAATTTTTGAATATCAGTATCTTCTATCTCGTCAACTTCATCGCCCAATTCTTGCTTTAAAATTCTAATTTGCTCTTGAATAATAGCTTTTTTCTGGTTGCTAACTAGTTTTTCTCGTACTTTGTTTTCAATTTCTTTATGTACTTTCAAAACTTGCAATTCAGTTTCAAGCAAATTAATTGCAATTAGAATCTGTTCTTTCAAATTTGGTGCTTCTAAGAGTTGTTGTTTGGTTTTATTTTTTTCATTTATATTTGCAACAACAAAAAAAACTTTTTGTTGAAATGATTCCAAATTTTCATATGTATCCAATAGCTCATTTGGGATATTATCATTAGCACGCACATACTCTGTAAACAATCTTTCTAATTGTTTAAAGAGAATTTCTAAATCTTTATCATTTTTGTCATCTCGATAATCTATAACTTTAAAAGTACATTCCAAATAATCATTTGTATTTGTAACCGACTGTATATGAGCAGGATATAAACCTTCAAGTAATATTTTTAAAAGGCCATTTGGTAGTCTGACCATACTAACGATAGTAGCAATAGTCCCGAAAGAAAAAATATCATCAGGATTTAATTTTTCCGTTTTATTTTCTTTTTGTGCAACAACAAACAACATTTTATTGTTGTTCATAGCCATCATAACTGCTTCAAGGGATTGCTCCCTACCAACTAATACAGGAAGAACCATCCCGGGGAATAACACTTTATCTACAAGTGGTAGAACAGGTAAAATTTCTGGTAATTGTGTATTCTTTACTTTTTTCATACTCTCCTCTTATTTAATAAGCAAACAACAAAAACATTAATAATGCACTTGCTTCTCGAAAAAGTTTAAAGATCGTAATTTTGCTTTCGGATAAATCATTTGTTGGAGCGACATCAGCTTTTACATTAAAAAACTCACACATTTTTTGAGCTCTTAGAACGTGTAAATAATCTGAAATTATAAGAATATTTTTATTTTGTTTAAGCAATAATTTTACGTAATAAATTTGTTCAGCTGTAGATTTTGTTTCTTTTTCTAAAATTATATTGTCCAAAATATCTTTTTCTGGATATTTTTTTTGAATATAATTAAAAGCAACTTCTGCCTCGCTCAGTTCTCCTGGCGCATTTCCACCAGTTAAATATATTTTTTCAATATTTCCACTTTTAAATAATGTAATTGCTCGCTCAACTCTTTCAATTAGTGAAGGACTTGGCCTATTATTAGACCATACAGCAGCCCCTAAAACTACTCCATAATCATATTTTTTGTTTTCATTAAAACTAACTTTTGAAAATAAATTTGCAAATGATATAACATAAAGTATTGAAAAAAATATGGTTATAAAAAGTAAATGCTCCAGGATTTTAGGAGTTCTTCTTTGTAAAGAACCTAATAAGATTGAAGAAATATAAAATTGTAATATTTGAACAAACATAAAAGCTACTAAAATTAAAATTTTTTTTATGTGATAATAACCTATATATATTTTAGGAATAGGAATGTTAAATTCAGTTAAAATAAAAACGACAAAAAGTGAAATAAAAATTCCAAATGTTAATCCATAAATTTGTGTAATTTTAATTTTGCTAAAATTATTTTTTATTAATACTACAGCTAATAGTATAATATTAAATAAAACACAACTCAAATTTATTACATTTCCCAATGTAAATTTGAATTCGGTAATTGATAAATTTTGATTTCTGTATTTAATTGCGTATAAAAGAATTAGATTAAGTAACCAAATAAATGAATTTTGTAAAAAGACTAGTATTTTTGTATTATTTATTTTCAAATTTAAACAGCTAATGTTATTATTTTTTTATTATTATGGCTATAAATTTCAAACTCTGTTTCATAAATATCATTTAAAATATTCTTGGTAAGAATATTCTGCACTTTATCAAAATATTTTAATTCTCCGTTTTTTATCACGGCTAATTTATCAGCATAACAAGAAAGCAAATTCAAATCGTGAGATATTAAGACAATAATTTTTCCAGCTTTGTTTAATTCAATAAGTACTTTAAAAATTTCAACTTGGTGGCGATAATCTAAAAATGAGCTTGGCTCATCTAAAAGTATAACATCTGTATTTTGTGCTAAAGCTCTTGCAATCAATACTCTCTGGAGTTCACCACCTGATAATTTATCAATCGTTTTATTTCTTAAATTCCAAATATCCATTATTTTTAATTTTTCTTCTACTATCTGAACATCTATATCCTTAGGTATTCCATAGCTACTTAAATTTGGAGCTCTCCCCATCATTACCAACTCATAAACTGTAAAAGGATAAGTTACAGATATATTTTGTGGAACATAAGAAACTAACTTGTAAAACTCTTGATTTTTGTAAGAATTATATTTTTTTTTATTCAATAAACAATTACCTTCTTGAGGCAAAAGTAAATTGGCAATTATTTTTATAAGTGTTGTTTTACCTGAACCATTTGGCCCAACAATACCAACAAAATCACCAGAATTAAATTCAATAGAAAGTTTTTTTATTATATATTCTGTTGACTCATTATATTTGAATGAAACTTGGTCTAATTTTATCATAAATTATATTTAATAATTAAACTTTTAAAAATACAAAAAAAAGAGACTTTTTAAAACAAGCATATGAATTTATTTACATAACTATAATATATTATTAACATTTTTTTAAAATTTGTACTTGCATTTTTAATATAAAATTTTATATTAAAAAGTTCATAAAATAGGAGAAAATATGCAGGATAAAAACAAAATACGTGAAAAAATTAATCAAATAGATGAGCAATTATTATCATTATTGGCAGAAAGAAGGAGTTTGAGCCAAGAAATTGTTAAAGTTAAAAATTTAGAAGGCGCACAAGTAAGAGATAAAAAACGTGAAGAAGAATTACTATTCAGATTGATTAAAAAAGGGAAAGAATTAGGTATAGATTCATATTTTATAACTCAAATATTTAATGAAATAATAGAAGATTCATTAAGAATTCAACAATATTATTTGCAACAAACTGCAAATCCTGAATTAGATGATTTGGAAATAATACGCATTGCAATACAGGGAGTAGAAGGCTCATACAGTCACAAAGCAAGTAAAAAGTTTTTTATTCACAACGATGCTCGCCTTTCCTTCCTCTCCAAATCCACCTTTAAAGATGTTGTAACAGCTGTTGAAGAAGGTCAAGTTGATTATGGAGTTTTACCAATTGAAAATACAACATCAGGTAGCATCAATGAAGTTTACGATGTTTTATCGCACGCTCAAATTTCAATTGTTGGAGAAGTAAAAGTTAAAGTAGAACATTGTTTGATTGCTATTGAAGATATTCCATTAAACAAAATCGAAAAGATTTATTCGCATCCACAAGCAATTATGCAATGTAGCAATTTTTTACAATCATTCCCTGATGTAAAAATTGAATATTATGAAGATACAGCATTGGCTGTTCACAAAATAAAAAATGAAAATAATAAAAATTATGCCGCAATTGCAAGTGAAGAAGCTGCTCAGATTTATGAAATGACAATTTTAAGGAAAAACATAGCAAACCAATCTGAAAATTACACGAGATTTTTAGTAATTGCGCGAAATGCACAAAAAGTTGATTTAAGAATCCCTTGTAAAACAAGTTTAGTATTAGCAACAGAGCAAAAACCAGGTGCTCTTGTTGATGCACTTTCTATTTTCAAAGAGCATAATTTAAATATGACCAAAATTCAATCCCGTCCAATTATTGGAAATCCTTGGGAAGAATTATTTTATATCGATTTTGAAGGAAATATGGATGATCCAGATGTTGCTACAGCTATTGACGAATTAAGGAAAGTTACAAGGTTTTTGAAAATACTCGGGTCATATCCAGCCTATGATATTGAACGACTAGTAACAGTACCAGTAAATATTGATACTGAAACAAAAGAAATAAAATCAGAACCAAAAGTTGAATTAAGAGAAAATAAAGAAAAACCTAAAACTCCAAGCGGTTATAAATTAGCAAGTCGTGCATATAAACCAGAAAATACGGTTGTTACTGTTAAGAATATAAAAATTGGTGATGGAAATTTTGTTGTTATGGCCGGACCTTGTGCAGTTGAATCATATGATCAAATTATGGTGACTGCAAAAGAGGTTAAAGAATACGGTGGTGTTATTCTACGTGGTGGTTGTTTCAAACCAAGAACTTCTCCATATAGTTTCCAAGGGCTTGGTTTTGAAGGTTTAAAAATGATGAAAGAAGCAGGAAATACTTTTGGTATGCCAATTGTAACAGAAGTTCTTGCCCCAGAAGATGTTGAACCAATAATTCGTGGCGGTTGTGATATGTTACAAATTGGCGCAAGAAATATGGCTAACTTTGCATTATTAAAAGAAGTTGGTAAAACTAACGTTCCAGTTTTATTAAAACGCGGAATGATGTCTTCTATTGAAGAACTTTTGCAAGCCGCAGAATACATTTTAGCACAAGGTAACCAGCAAGTGGTATTGTGTGAACGTGGAATTAGAACTTTTGAAACTGCAACACGCAACACTTTGGATATCGCAGCAGTACCAATTTTGAAAGAACTTACACATTTACCTGTAATTGTTGATCCATCTCACAGTGCAAAACATAGAAATTTAGTTGTACCACTTGCTAAAGCTGCTAAAGCTGTTGGCGCCGATGGAATTATAGTTGAAATACATCCAGAGCCTGAAAAAGCTCTTTCCGATGGGCCACAAGCACTTACTTTCGATATGTACGAAAACCTTATGAAAGATTTACTCAACATATAAAAACATAAAAAAAAAAGAACCTTAACGGTTCTTTTTTTTGTTTTTAATGTAACAATTAATTTGAAAATTCATCTTAAAAAAAAAAGAGAAAATTATGTTAAAAACAATCTTAATAATTGCAATAACAGTTATCGCTATTTTTTATTTATTTCAATGGTTTATCATACGAAAAAGCAAAAAATTAATCGGTCATAAAATTAATTTAGATAAATTCAAACCAGATTTTGCAAAAAAATTAAACAACAAAAAAATTTACTTGTATTTTTATAATCCAAGTTGTTCAGTTTGCAAAACACAAACTCCTATAGTTGAAGAGCTAAAAAAGGAAAATATTAATATTGAATCAATTGATGCAACGAAGGATTTCGATTTGGCAAATTTTTTTAAGATTAAGGCTGTTCCATCGATAATACTTAATGAAAATAACGAAGTAAAGCAATATTTGATAGGTATCAATAGTAAAGAAAAATTATTAAACCTTTATCAAGCAAATTAATTTTATTTGATTTAGTGAATATAATTTTAATAAACCAAGGGTATCAATTTTATGAAACGTTTTTTTGAATTATTCAAAAAAAATAAATATCTTAGAGTTGTTGTTTTTGCTATTTTAGGTGCTACATTTGGATATCTGTATTACTATTTTATTGGATGCCAAAGTGGAAGTTGTCCAATAACATCAAAATGGTATAACTCAACTTTATACGGAATGGTTATGGGAGTAATTTTAGGCTTCCCATCGAAAAAATAATAACTAATTGGGGCTAAATATGTTAACAATTGACAATTATTTGGATGTTCATTATGTACATAAAAGCAATTGGGTTAGAGCAGCAGTTTTAGGAGCAAATGATGGTATAATTTCAATTGCAAGTTTGGCAATTGGAGTTGCAAGTGCTACAAATATAAGAGATCATATTGTTCTTTCAACGTTAGCTGGATTAGTAGCTGGCTCATTATCTATGGCCGCAGGAGAATACGTTTCAGTTAGCTCGCAGGAAGATATTGAGAAATCTGATATTGAAAGAGAAGCACAAGAATTGAAAGAAAATCCAGAAGTGGAGTTGAAGATATTAGCACAAATATATGAAAGACGCGGATTGAAAAAAGAGACCGCTATGCAGGTAGCAAAGGAGTTAACCGAACACGATGCGCTTGCCGCTCACGTAAGAGATGAGTTGGGGATTAATGAAATTCATCAAGCTAATGCTTTACAAGCAGCTTTATCATCTGGAGCGTCCTTTATCGCCGGTGGTATTTTACCACTTTTGGTAACATTGTTTACACCAATTCAATATATGATTTATGCAATTTATTTATTTGCAATTATTTCTTTAATTCTTTTAGGAGCAGTTTCAGCAAAAACTGGCGGAGCAGATATAAAAAAAGCAACAATAAGAATTTTAATTCTTGGTACTTTATCAATGGTTCTTTCTGCCATTGTGGGATATATTTTCGGAGTTTCGGTTGCGTAAAAAAAGGCTGCTACTGCAGCCTTTTTTTATTAAGGTTCAATTTTGCTACCAAGTATTTTTAAGAATTGTCTCATCCATTCTGGATGTGCTGGCCAAGCTGGAGCAGTAACTATGTTATCATCTGTAAGAGCATTATCTGCATTTGGAGAAACTTCACCAAAATTAGCTCCTGCAATTTTGCATTCTGGACCAACAGCTGGATAAGAAATTACATTTCTACCTTTTAAAACTCCAGCTGCTGCTAATATTTGCGGACCGTGACAAATTGCAGCAATCGGCTTTTTAGAATCTGCAAAGTGTTTTGTAATTTCAATAACTCGCGGATTTAGTCTTAAATATTCAGGTGCTCTACCGCCAGGAATTACTAAAGCATCATATTCTTTTTCATTAATGGTATCAAAATCTGCATTGATTAAAAAACGATGGCCTTGTAATTCGACATATGTTTGGTCACCTATAAAATCGTGAACTGCTGTTTTCACTGTTTCACCTTTCTTTTTACCAGGACAAACAGTATGAACTGTATGCCCTACCATTGTTAAGATTTGGTAAGGGACCATAGCTTCGTAATCTTCTACGAAGTCTCCTACAAGCATCAAAATTTTTTTAGCTGCCATAATACCTCCTGTTTTTTTATAATTCGCTCAATAATTGTAGACCTTAAAATCAATTTATTAAGGTAATTTATAAAAGTCAATAGCTCTAACAAAAATATTTTCAAGTTATTGACAATTAGAGAGTGCATTATTTTTATCATATTTTTTGCTTTTTTGTCTTAATATATATCATTTTGTCATATTGTACGACATGTAACCAATTATGTGTTATTTTTATTGTAATTTTTATAACTCATTGTTCATCAATTAGTTGTAAAGATATTGCAACTTTTGGCACGGTAGTTGTATTATTATTGGCGAAATTAAATAACAAAATTAAAAATTTGGAGGGTGCCATGACATTAGTAAGATTTAATCCAGTGTTATCTTTATTCAAAGAATTCGATAATTTACTAAATGATGTACAAACAAGAAACAATGTAAATTATAATCATTTAGTAAAAGTTGATGCTTATGAAGAAGATAACAAAATAATCTTAGAAGTAGAAATACCTGGTTTCAAAAAGGACGATGTAAAAATAACCTTAGAAGAAAACATGTTAACAATTTCGGGAGAAAAGAAATTAGAAACTGAAAAGAAAGATAGGAAGTATTACTTTAGCGAAAGAATGAGTGGTTCATTCTCAAGAAGCTTTACACTTGATGAAACAATTGACAAAGAAAATATTTCAGCTAGTTTTGAAAACGGAGTTTTGACAATAACATTAAACAAAATAGAACCTGTTAAACCAGAAGTAAAACAAATAGAAATAAAATAATAATTAAAAATATGGAGGTGCGCTATGGCATTAGTAAAGTATAATCCGTTCAAAGAATTTGAAAATGCTATTAAAGAATTTGAACGTTATGTAACTGATGTCTTTGCAGCTCCTTCAACAACAAAATTATATCCATCAATCGATGTTTATGAAAAAGATGGAAAATTAAACTTCGAGATTGAAGTTCCTGGTTTCAAAAAAGATGATATTAAAGTAACTCTTGATAATAATGTTCTCACAATCCAAGGTGAAAAAAGATTTGAAAAAACAGAAAAAGATAAGAAATATTATTTATCTGAACGAGTTGAAGGAGCGTTTACAAGAAGCTTTAACCTCGGTGATGATGTCTTAACAGACACAATTGAAGCTAATTACGAAAATGGTGTACTTACAATTACAATGCAAAAGAAAGAACCTGAAAAACCAGCTGCAAAACAAATAGAAATTAAGTAAATTCAAATAGGTGCACCATGTGCACCTATTTTTATGAAAATTTGTCATATTTACTGTAATATCTACAGAATGAATATTAAATTTTATTAACAACTTTTTTGTTTTCATATATTTATATATTTTTGGAAACATAATTATTCAATAAGGAGAAAAATATGGGTAAAATAATAGGAATTGACTTAGGAACAACCAACTCATGCGTAGCTGTAATGATCGGCAATGAGCCCGTTGTAATTGCAAATTCAGAAGGCGGAAGAACTACACCATCAGTTGTAGCTTTTACAAAAAATGGTGATAGATTAGTAGGGCAACCTGCTAAAAGACAAGCAGTAACTAATCCGCACAATACAATTTATTCAATTAAAAGATTTATGGGACGTAGAATGGATGAAGTAACTGAAGAAATTAAAAAAGTCCCATATAAAGTTGTAGCAGGTGATAATAATTCTGCAAGAGTAGATATTGGAGGGAAATTATATTCACCACCAGAAATTTCAGCAATGATTTTACAAAAAATGAAAAAAACAGCCGAAGATTATCTTGGTGAAGAAGTTACAGAAGCTGTTATTACAGTTCCAGCTTACTTCAATGATGCCCAAAGACAAGCTACAAAAGATGCTGGAGAAATTGCAGGATTGACAGTAAGAAGAATTATAAATGAACCAACCGCTGCAGCTTTGGCTTATGGTTTGGATAAAAAGAATAAAGAACAACTTGTTGCTGTATATGACTTAGGTGGTGGTACATTTGATATTTCAATTCTTCAAATTGGTGAAGGTGTATTTGAAGTAAAATCAACAAATGGTGATACTCATTTAGGTGGTGATGATTTCGACCAAAGATTAATTGATTACATTGCTGATGAATTCCAAAAGCAAGAAGGTATCGATATCAGAAAAGATCCAATGGCATTACAAAGACTTAAAGAAGCAGCTGAAAAAGCTAAAATCGAATTATCAGCTAGCATGCAAACAGAAGTAAATTTACCATTTATAACAGCTGATGCTAATGGTCCTAAACACTTAAATTTAACTATTACACGAGCTAAATTCGAACAATTAATTGATGATCTTGTAGAAAGAACAGCTATTCCTTGTGAAAAAGCATTGAAAGATGCAGGTGTAACAGCAGACCAAATTGATGAAGTCATTTTAGTTGGTGGTTCAACTCGTGTCCCTAAAGTACAAGAATTAGTAAAGAGAATTTTTAAAAAAGAACCTCATAAAGGCGTAAATCCAGATGAAGTTGTCACAATTGGTGCTGCAATTCAAGGTGGTGTTTTAGCTGGTGAAGTTAAAGATGTATTATTGCTCGATGTAACTCCATTATCTTTAGGTATCGAAACACTTGGCGGTGTAATGACAGTAATGATTCCGGCTAATACTACAATTCCAACAAAGAAATCTGAAATTTTCTCAACTGCATCAGATAATCAACCAAGTGTTGAAATTCATGTTTTACAAGGTGAACGACCCATGGCAGCTGATAACAGAACACTAGGTAGATTCCATCTTGATGGTATTCCACCAGCTCCAAGAGGCGTTCCTCAAATTGAAGTTACATTTGATATTGACGCTAACGGTATTTTACACGTTTCTGCAAAAGATAAAGCTACAGGTAAAGAACAAAGCATTAGAATTACTTCTTCAAGCGGCTTGAACAAAGAAGAAGTTGAAAAAATGAAAAAAGAAGCTCAAGCTCACGCCGAAGAAGATAAAAGAAAGAAAGAACAAGCTGAAATTCGAAATAATGCTGATAATCTTGTATTCAGTACTAAAAAACAAATTACCGAATTTGGTGATAAAATAAGTGCTGATGATAAGCAAAAACTTGAACAACAAGCTAATAAATTAGAAGAAGCTATTAAATCTAATAACTTTGATGCTATGAAAGTTGAGACTGAAAACTTACAAAAATTATGGTCAGAAGTTTCAACTAGAATGTATCAAAGTGGACAAGCAAATCCTGCAGAAGCAGCACCTAATAATAATCCAAATCCAGACAGTAGCGGCCCTGAAACTACTCAATATACTGTCGAAGATGACAAATAACAAATTAAAATTGAGGCGTAATTTCTTACGTCTCAATTTTTTTATAGAATTCATCATAGTTCACATTTAACATTGATTATTTGAACATTTTTAGTATATTTATTGTTAGTAAAAGAAAAGGTAATTAAAAAATGGAACAAAATTATTCTGATAATTTCCAAAATATTGTAAGATTAGCTAGAGAAGAAGCCTATAGACTTGGAAATGATTACATTTCTCCAACTCATTTCCTCTTGGCTATGCTCACCTTACATTCATCAACTGCTTATAAGATTTTAGCATCTTTAGTTGATGATATGCCAAGGTTAAAACATATTCTTGAAGATTCCGTAAGATATAATCCCGGTATTTTAAGTATAGGAAGCATGCCATTAAATAAAGAGGCAGAAAAAGCATTAAAACTTGCTAATATTGAAGCTAAATTCAAATCTTCTGATGTTGTATCCTCAGAACATCTATTATTAGCAATTTTAAAAGATGAGGAATGTAAAACAACACAAATATTAAGTCAATTTAATGTTAATTATTCAAATGTAAATGATGAAATAAATAGAATCAATAAACCATCTTCTCAATCATTTTCTTCCAAACCTGTAGAACCTAAAAAAACTGAAAAAATTAAAACACCTGTTCTTGATAATTTCGGGCGTGATTTAACTAAATTAGCTTTAGAAGATAAATTAGATCCTGTTATAGGTAGAGATAAAGAAATTGAAAGAGTTGCTCAAGTATTAAGTAGAAGGAAGAAAAACAATCCTGTTCTTATAGGAGAACCAGGAGTGGGAAAAACCGCTATAGCAGAAGGTTTAGCTCTAAGAATTATACAAAAAAAAGTACCTCGAGTACTATATGATAAAAGATTAGTTACATTGGATTTAGCAGGTCTAGTTGCTGGTACAAAGTATCGAGGCCAATTCGAAGAAAGAATGAAAGCATTGATGAATGAACTTGAAAAAGCTAAAGATGTAATATTATTTATCGATGAGTTACATACATTAGTAGGGGCAGGAAGTACATCAGGTACCTTAGATGCATCAAACATTTTTAAACCTGCTTTAGCTCGTGGCGATATCCAATGCATTGGTGCTACAACTTTAGATGAATATAAAAAATATATTGAAACAGATGGCGCTCTTGATAGACGTTTTCAAAAAATAATAATTGATCCTCCTACTCCTGCAGAAACTTTAACAATTTTAAAAAATATCGCTTATAAATATGAAGAGCATCATCATGTAAAATATACCCCTGAAGCACTTGATGCAGCAGTTAATTTAAGTGTAAGGTATATATCAGATAGATTTTTGCCAGATAAAGCTATTGACGTTATCGACGAAGCCGGCGCACGTGTTCATATGCATAACTTTAAAGTTCCTCAATACATTTTAGATATTGAAAATAAAATTGAAGAAGTAAAACAACAAAAAATACAAGTCGTTAAAAAACAAGATTACGAAGAAGCTGCTAGACTTAGAGATATTGAAAGAGCTTTACTTACAGATTTAGAAAAAGCTAAACAAGAATGGGAAGAACAATCACAAAATCAAATTTACGAAGTTACAGAAGAAGATATTGCCGAAGTCGTTGCAATGATTACAGGTATTCCTGTTAAACGAGTAGCTGAAGAAGAAGGTCAAAAATTACTTAAAATGGCTGATATCCTTAAAGAACATATCGTTGGACAAGATGAAGCAATCGACAAACTCGTTCGAGCTATTAGAAGAGCAAGAGCAGGATTAAAAAATCCAAAACGTCCAATCGGAAGTTTTATTTTCTTAGGCCCAACTGGTGTTGGTAAAACTGAACTTACTAAAGTTCTTGCTAAATATCTCTTTGATTCCGAAGATGCTTTAATCCGCATCGATATGTCTGAATACATGGAAAAACATTCTGTATCTAAATTAATTGGTTCTCCTCCTGGATACGTAGGATATGAAGAAGGTGGACAATTAACCGAAAAAGTACGTAGAAAACCTTATTCTGTTGTTCTATTTGATGAAATTGAAAAAGCTCATCCTGATGTTTTCAATATATTGCTTCAAGTTCTTGATGATGGTCAGCTTACAGATAGTCTGGGTAGAAAAGTTGATTTCAAAAATACAATTATAATTATGACGTCCAACGTTGGTACCAAAGATATTAGAGCCCAAGGTCAATCCTATGGCTTTGTACCACCATCTCAAACCGATGATTATAAAAATTTAAAGGATACTGTTGAAGAAGCTATGCGTCGCCTCTTTAATCCTGAGTTCTTAAATAGAATCGACGATACAATTGTATTCCGTTCTTTAACAAAAGATGATATAATGAAAATTATTGATGTCGAACTCAAAGAATTATTTGAAAATATTAAAGAATCCAAAAAAGAAATTTTCTTAACTGAAAAAGCTAAAGAGTTCATTGTAACCAAAGGTTATGATCCAAAATATGGCGCAAGACCATTAAAAAGAGCTTTACAAAAATATGTACAAGATCCTTTAGCTGAAGAAATTCTTTTAGGTCACTTTAAAGAAAATGCCGTTATTAAAGTAGATTACATAGAAAATGCTGAAGAACTTACTTTTATAGATATCACGGAAGAAAGCCAAAACGACGAGATTATTCATAATAGTACGGATACGAATAATTAAAAAACTGGCCAATAGGCCAGTTTTTTATTAGCTAATCTTGAACTGGGCTATCATTTCATTCAAGTTATGAGAAACCATTGCTAAATCATTTATTGCTTTAGCTATTTGTTCCACGCCATAACTGCTATCTTTTGATATAATTGAAATTTGTTCTACATTTTGTGCAATAGTTGATAATTTTTCACTTAATCTATAACTATCTTCATATATTACATTAACTTTCTTAGCCACATCAATGACATTATCTTTTATTTGATTAATTTTACTTTCTACATCCTTAGATAAATTCTGAGAAACTTCAACAGCCACTGTGCCTTTTTGCATATTTTCAACAGCTAATTTAGTCTCATTTTGAATTGATCTAATAATTTCTGAAATTTCTTTAGTAGCTTTTCCGGTTCTTTCTGCCAATTTCCTTACCTCATCTGCTACAACAGCAAAACCTCTTCCCTGCTCACCTGCACGAGCTGCTTCAATTGCTGCATTTAATGCAAGTAAATTTGTTTGGTCAGCTATTTCATCAATAGCTGAGGCAATTTGACCAATTTGATCACTATTTTTACCCAATTGTTCAACCGTTTTGGCAGCCTCAAATACTGTTTTAGAAATTTCCGAAATAGATTGAATGTTATTATCTATTACTTTTTTACCATTTTCTGCATTATTTGTTGATACTTCAGCTTTTCTTAATGTTTCGGTTACAGCTTCAGAAGTTAATTTAAAAGAATTATTTAATTCAATAATTTCTCTGTTTATTTCATCTGTGTTATTAGTTTGTTCTCTAATACCAACTGTTATCTGTTCAACACTCGCAGAAATTTCACCAGATGCAGCAGCTAAATTTTCACTCAATTCTAAAACTTCTTTTATTAAAGCACGAACCTTATCAAATGATTTATTTAAATCTTTAAAGAAAACAGCAATTCTTTCATCACCTTCATCATAAAATTTAACTGATAAATCACCTGAAGCTATCTTATCAACATTATCATAATTTCGTTCAATATACTCTAAAGATTTTTCTACTATTTGATGATTATACACATAACAACTCTCTTTATTATAAATATCATTATATACAGCTATTGCAAATTTTTCACAATTGTTATAACCGCATGATGGACAATTTTTTATATCATTTTTAGTTTCTTTTTTCATAATTGCAAAAAGCTTATCAATTTCACTTTTATTCGGTATTTTAATTTTATTTTTAAATAAATTTGATAAATTTTTATAACTTCTATCGTATAAGCCTTCTTTCCAATACCTATTTATAATACTTCTTATCTTAGATTTGGATATTTTTTTTGTCAATTTGCTTTCATATCTTTTTTGCATTTCCTTGCTTCTTTCAGAAATAAGATATTCTACTTCGTCAATTGATTTATTTCTTGAAAGTGTACCAGTTCCGCCATTACAACCCATATCACAATTAAGACAATCTATAAGTAAAGGATTTATACCTTCTTGAATCATTTTTGGTAATTTTTCAAAGTAATGATAAAGAATATGTGGACCTTCAATTTTTCTAGCACTATTTCTAATTCCCGGCACTTCTCTTATTGCAGTTTCTAATAAACCACCTGGAGATGAAAATAATACTGCTCTTTCTGCCGGCGGATTATCATAATCAACTTCAGGATAACTTGAAAGATATATTCTTTTTTCATCAAAATATTCTTGTATTCTTCGCATCGTAACATTATAATCTCCATATCCAATTTCATCAAATTCCCTTCTTTTTGCAACACAAGGAGATATAACTACAATTTTATGATTGCTATACTCTGGATAAAATTCCTTTATCATTTTCATGGTATGTGCCATTGGACTATCAGCGGGAGCTAAATAAGGTAGCAATTCTGGTTGATAAATTTGAATATAAGTAACCAAAGCAGGACAAGGTTGGGCTATAACAGCTTTTGGTTTATTTTTTTTGACATGCTCTAAATAAGATTTAATTGTAAGTTCTGCACCAAAACTTACATCAAAAATTGCTTTAACACCTATAGATTTTAGCCATCCATTAAGATTCAAATATTGATGTGGGAAATTAGCAGCTATAGCGGGGGCAACTATTGCAACCATATTAACACCACATTTCAAATCATTTATCCATTTTTCAAAATCATCAATACCTATTCTAGCATCGTGAGTACAAGCATCAATACAGTTACCACAACCAATACATAAATCAGGATCAACATCAACATAACCTTCTTCTTTTACAACATTACAATATTTAACAGGGCAAACTTGAATACACTGATGACAATTAACGCATTTATCTTTGTCAACAGCAATTACTTGAGCTAATTGTGCCATAACTAGTACCCCCATAAATTAATAATATTAAAAATTAAAATTAATATTTTTATTATTATAATACAATTATTTTATATAATTTATCTTAAAATTTTTCACTCCCCCATCTTTTATAAAGCTTAAAATATAAACTCCTGATGAAAAATTATTTAATTGAATTGGGTATTGATAACTTCCCGCTGGCATGTGTTGATTTGATGTGATATTTAAAACTTTGTTACCTAAAATATCATATAAAATAATACTAACATTTGCCGATTTTGCTAATTTAAAAGATACTGATGATGAGTTATTAAAAGGATTAGGATATACTTTTACGGTTTCCTCCTCTTGCTGGCTGGATAAATCTTCTATTCCAACTACTGTTGTTGCCTTTTTCAAAACTATTTCATTTAAAGGATCAAATATTACCTGTGTTACTTTTTTAGGAAAATTAAATGTAAAAATTTCACCATTATAATTATTCCACACTTTAATTGTTGTATCACTCAGGTCCTGAAACTTAAATTTCAATTTTACGGGCATAATATAAAATTGCGTATTTGTTTGATAAAATTTGAAATGCACAGTTGAACCTTCTCCATTATCAATTATATCATAAGCATTTTCATAAATTGGATGATTAGGCCTTTTTATCCATTGCTCCATAAACCAATTGTAATCATCACCTGTTACAGAAGTTACAATATTAAAAAAATCTTTTATTGTTGCACTCTGGTATTTGTAAGTATTGAAATATTTATTTATCACATTAAAAAATAGACTATCACCAAGCGTATATTTTAAAAGATGAACAACACAAGCCCCTTTACAATATGTTATTGCATAATTAAAAAGTGTATTTACGTTCGGTAGATTATCTGCCCACGAAGGATTATAAATTGCATAACCCGGATTATTTTGCAAATAATAATTTGCTTTTTTCTTTATATCACTCAAATATGCATTATATCCACCATCCCTTTCAAGCCAATATGCTTCAGCCCAAGTTGCAAAACCTTCATTAAGCCAAATATCTGCCCAAGTTTTACAAGTTACCATATCACCGAACCACTGATGTGCAAATTCGTGAATTAACAAATTTTCATCCCAACAACCAGGACATAAACTAGTTAAAGTCTGATTTTCCATCCCTCCCCAACTAAAATCGCTATTTAATGTAGCAAAACCATTTTTATCAAATGGATGCGGATACCATTTCTCCGAAAAATAATTGTATGCATTTATTATCGATTGCTTTAATTCGTCTGAGATTGCTTCACCTGTATTATAATATAATCTTATTGGTATATATTTATTTTGCCATTTATCAAAAACATAAAACTCATTTAAATTGTAATTTACTCTGGAAGTTATTACAATTAAATAAGTTGCAATTGCTTGATTACTTACCCAACGATATTTTATATAACTACCATAATTAACAGAATCGGCCAAAATTCCATTAGAACCCAAAAGCACATTTGAAGGTGTAAATGCTACTAATTCCATCAATGCCTTATCGGATGGTAAATCATTACAAGGGAACCAATTCCTTGCACCTATTGGTTCACAATCTGTAAAAACAAAGCCATCATTAACGTAAAAAGCTCCATCCGATATATCATTATGTTTATAGTAAATTTTAAGTTTTGTTTCTATCTCCGGTAAATATGTATTGTTAAAATTTATTAACAATTTATTGTTACTATGTTGATACGATTTTACATCACCAATAATAGAATCGATAGTAATTGATTGGGAATTAGCATCCAATTCAATGTATTTGGCAACAGAATCTAATCTTATATCAATTTCTACATTACCTGTAAAAAACCTTGCGTAAGGATAAACATAATTATTTCTTAAATCAACAGTTATTTTATACTTCAAAACATCATAATTCCTTTGTATCAAATTTAAATTTTCCTTTAATCCAATATTGGTATAACGTTCAATTTTTTTCTTACTACAAAAAAAAGCACCATCCATATTTTGAGCAAAAAGCCAATAAGCTAAAACAAATATAATTAATATCTTTTTCATAAACATATTTCCTTTATAAAATTTTGCTTACAAATTACAATTTTACTTGATTTTTTACAAATAATATTGTATATTTATAGTTCAAAAAATTTAAGCTACGGAAGGGTGGGTGAGTGGCTTAAACCAACGGTTTGCTAAACCGTCGTAGGGTTAAACCCCTACCGAGGGTTCGAATCCCTCCCCTTCCGCCAAATAGCTACTTCATTAATAAGTAGCTTTTTTTTATTTTAAAACAAAAAAGCCGTTATCTTTAACGGCTTTTTACTTATATTCAATTTTATAATTGTATCAACATATTGTATGGATTTTCTAAAATATCAATAATGTATCTCAAAAATCTTATCCCATCAGCTCCATCTATTACTCTATGATCATATGATAACGATAAAGGCAACATCAATCTTGGCTCAAAAGTTGTTCCATTATATTTGGGCTCATACGAACTTCTAGATATTCCTAATATAGCAACTTCAGGATAATTTACTATCGGTGTAAAATAGGTACCTCCAATACCACCTAAATTCGATATTGTAAATGTTCCCCCCTGCATCTCTTCTAATGATAATTTTTTATCTCTTGCTTTGATTGCTAATAAATTTATATCCTTTGATATATCAAATAATGATTTTTTGTCAACATCCCTTACTACTGGAACAACCAAACCTTTGTCGGTATCAACTGCAATACCAATATGGTAATAATTCTTATAAATTAATTTATTATTTTGTAAATCTAAACTTGAATTAAATTGTGGAAATTTCTTCAATGCTAAGCTTAGAACTTTTGCAATTATGGATGTAATTGTAATCTTCGAATCAGGATACTTTTTAACAAGCTTCAAACGAAACTCTTCTAAATCTGTAATATCTGCCTTATCAAACTGCGTAACATGCGGTATTTGCGACCACGAAAAATGTAAATGCTGCGCGGTTACTCTTCGGATATTACTTAATTCCTCAGCTTTTATATCTCCCCACTTAGTAAAATCTGGAAGCGGTTCAAAATATCCGCTCTGTGGAATTTTAGCTTGATTAACTTCAGCTTTACCTAAATTTTGCAATATATTTTTAGCATGCTGCTTCACATCTTCAATTGTAACTCTTTTGCCATCAGATGGTTTTACGTCAGATATTGTTACTCCAATTTCTCTTGCAAATTTCCTTACTGAAGGTGATGCAAGCACAAAAATATTTTTACTTACATTATACGTATCAACTTTAAATTCATCAGTGTTAGCTATTTTTTCTTGTTTAGGTTCAATCTTTGTGTCAACTTGAACTTCTTTTTTAATTTCAGGTGAAACCTCCTTCGGTTTATCCGAAGGCAAGCTTATTTCTGTCCGAGCCAATATAGTATAAATTTTATCCCCTATTTTAATTTTATCCCCTTCTTTAACAAAAACAGCTTTAATCGAACCGTCATACTCCGATGTAATCTCCAATGATGCCTTACCGGTTTCAACCTCAAGAACAATTTCATTTTTCTTAATTTCATCACCAACCTTAATATTTACCTTAACAACGGTAGCCTCTGCAATATTCTCTCCCAAATTTGGTAATAATACTTCAATTTCTTCAGAAATATTATTTTTTTTCTCTTCTTTAATTGGCTCAGACGGTGTAAGTGTGGTCTGTTGCGCCGGTAACTCTTCCTTTATAATTGGGTCCTGAGGTGTTTCAACCGTAACCTCATATTCAACAATATCACCCAAAGGAAGAATTTTATCCCCTTCATTTGCTAACAATTTTGTTATCTTACCATCGAAATCTGCCTGTATTTCTAGATTTGCTTTTCCGGCTTCAACTTCCATCAAAATTTGATCTTTTTTAACAGTATCTCCAACTTTAACATAAAGTTTTACTATTGTAGCTTCTGATATATTTTCACCTAATTGTGGAACCTTAAAAATTTGTGTCATAAAATTTCCTCATAACAGTTAAATAAAAATAACAACAAAAGTATTTCTATAGTTCCAAAAACATACCATTTATTTAATACTAATACCTACATGGCGGTAATAAAATATCTGTTTATTCAAATAGATAACGGAAACAATTAAAAATTTACCTATCTTAAAGTTATCAAATATCCATAAATAGATCTTATAAAAAATCAATATATTCCATTCTATTTTATCAATTGCATCTTAATAAATTTTGTCTTATTTGCAACACTTAATTTTGCAAAATAAACACCTGACGATAAATTGTTTCCATCAAAATCAACACTGTAAATTCCTGAAGGCAGGTTTTTATTAATAAGTGTAGCTATTTCTCTCCCCAAAATATCATATACCTTTAATTCTACTAAATAATTTGAAAGATTTTCTGGTATAGAAAAATTAATTTTTGTTTTAGGGTTAAATGGATTTGGATAATTTTGATAAAGCTCAAATTTCTCGATTTTTACATTTGTATTTTTGAAAAACTCTTCTGTACCAATTAATAAATCAAATGATAATGTATCACTTAAATTATTAGTATATTCAAATTCCTTTAAATTCTTCAAATCAATAACCTTACCATTAGATTTATTGACGAAAATAATTCGATAATCATCATTTAATTTATTATCTAATTTGAATTTAATTCCACCATTTTTACTAACTACTTTTAGGTTATATTTTTGCCCAATACCAATATATCTTGCATCAGATTTAAATTTTTTATAATCAATATTTGCACTCGTATTTTCTATAAAAGCAGTTAATGAATTAAAAGAAATTGGCGGCAATAATTCGTCATATCTATCATAATCTTTTGTTGATGTGGGAACATTCCAAACAATTAAATTAGTTGTATCTTGTTCATTACTTATCATTAAATTCAAATATTGATAATTATTACTACTTATTTTATTAAAAGTTTTGTTTAATGGATAAGGAATTTTTAATTTTTTAAGTTTTGTTCTATTATAGTAAAAATATCCTCTATAAGGTTCAAGAATTGCTTGTTTTTTATATCCTTGTGTGCCTAAATACTCATAAATATTATCTGTTTCGAATATTGGTTTATTTAAAAAATCTGAATTATTAAAATCAATAATATCTTTCCAATTTACTGGCTGATCAAATGGATTAGCAATAATATTCCATAAATTACCAGTTGTATCCAAAGGAATTTCGTAATAAGCAACAATTTTATCATTTTTTAAAATTACATTAGTCGGTACATTATATGCTTGGAAATAATTACTTCTTTCAATAATTAATGGCACCTTAGAAAGAACCCAAAATGCTTTTCCTGGAGCAAATTTAAAAACTCCACGTGTTTTATTTTCATAAGGTATAAGTTTACCATCTGAACTATATTTAAAACCAATCCAATCTCTATTTGGAACGCCTTGGAATAAAGAATCTAATAAATATGAATTCGACCTAATTGGAACACCTGGCAAGCTAATAATTCTGTAGCTAGTTTGCAGCTTATAATCATTGAAGAAAAATGACTTTTCGAGAAAATATTTTTCACTAATAACATTCGTTAGTAACTCAACCCCACTTAAACCATAACCCAATTTAATAGTATCTTTATAAATTGAAGAAATCGCAAAAATACTATCATTTGGATAATTATATTTATCGTTAATCCATTTAACATTAGTAAAAAAGGTAGATTGAGATGCCTTTCTCCAAACCAACAATGTTATTTTATCCCCTACTGAATATCCCTCTTTGTTGCGCGTATCGGGATAATCAGCCCAAATAGTTAATTCTTGGGGGATATCTCCATTCCATTGGAAAAAACCAGCACAAGCGAGAGTATCATTACTTTTTTTATAAAATGCACCCACAAAATCACCATCTTCAATATAATAATCATCAATTTTAACGGACTGGCGGGATGGGAAAATTACTTTATGATAATTAGTTGTTGGAGTAAAAACCCAACCGGGATCGGTTGCAGAAATTATTTTTAATGATATTAAAGAATCTAAAATAGTTCTACCATTTGGAATAAAGAAAGTATCATTTGGGGAATCGCTTCTTACTTTCGCTTTAACTTCAATAATTTTTCTTTCTGCAACAATAAAAATATAAAAAGTAATCTTTTCATTATTAAAAAAACCTTCCTTTGGAACAGTATTTGCATTATCTCCATAAATTTTAAATTCAACATCAGCTGCACCATTCCACTCTCCATAACCTGCACAGGCTTTGTTACCTAATGAATCGAAAAAACCGCCAACATAAATAGGTGGAACTTGTTTAATTTTGTTTACAACAATATTTAAACTTTTAGGTAATACTATTGTATGAAAAACAGTTGTTTTATTAAAGGTCCAAGGAGGTAATACTTTGTCTCCTAAAGATTGAATAATAGACGTTCCATTAGGAGTATAAACAACTTGTCCAGATTTAAATTGTACAGCTACATCATAAATTTGATTATTACTTTTTTTCCATACCTTCCATACAAAATTTTCATTTGCAGCAAAACCTTCTTTCTTATCATTTGTAAAAATATCATCACCTAACGCAGAAATTGCAATATTTTTATCCCCTTCCCACATCTTAAAACCACCACAAGCAAATTTAATACCTAAAGAATCATAAAATACACCAATATAATCACCTGCTTGCAATGGTACACCATTAACTTTAGGATTTGCATCCAATGGTATAACAATAGTATGATTCGACCCAGCTAAACTTGGGTTTACTTTCCAATCCGGTTTTGTTTGAGCCAGTACAAAGGATATAACTAATAAACTTATATTTATTACTTTCTTTACCATATCCACAATCCAACATTAAATTGTAGCTTAGTATTTAAATCTTTATTTGTATAATAATTATACTTTACTCCTGCCCATATTTTATTGTATTTAAAATTAATTCCAGTAGATAAAACTAAAGATCTATATTGATACTTGTCATTATTGTAATCAATAGTAGTTGCATTATAACCTACTGAATAGTCATTATAAAATTTCCCCCAAAAAACAAAAGGGCTATAATTTATAAAAATTTCATAATTATTAATTTTTAAAGTCTTAGGGAAACTCCCATTGGGATTATATGGAGGCAATGGGAAATAAATTTTAGCATCATTCAAATCATATGTTAAACTATTAAAACTAAAATCTAATGATAAAGGATTATAAAAATATGAAACAATTGCACCATATGATAAAGGATTTATATTTTTAGACCAAATAGGTAAACCTGTAATTTTATTCAATAAATTAGTTTTAATTTCAACAGTTTGTAAATTTATACCTATTCTAATACCATTTGAAGTTTTCGAAATAAGTTCATCACCGAAGAAATTAGTTCTCAAAAATTCAAACTGAATACCTGAATAATCAATAATATCAAATAAATTATAATATTTTCTCGGATTTAATCGATAAGCTATTAGAAAATTGGCCTTAGCTTTTGGATAATTTGCATTCTTTAAATAAGCCATTCCAATGGCATAATAATAATCAGCATTTTTTTTATTTTTTTTAATTGCTGTATTATATGCAACTATTGCATTATCATAATCTTCTAAATTAAAATATGCATTCCCCAAATTATAGAAGATAGGACCATCAGCAGTTTTAACTTTAGCAAGTTTTTTATATGCCCAAAGTGATTGATTGTAATCTTTTAATTTATAACTTAATAAACCTACTTGTGCTAAAGCATCTAAATTTAAAGTATCAATATCATATGCGGCCTTATATGACTTTAATGCATCGTTATCTTTTCCTATTTTTGAGTAAGCTTTGGCAGAATTGTAATATGCAGAAGAGTTATTTTTATTTAAGGAAATAGCTTTATCAAAATTTTGTAAAGCTGCTGAATAATCTTCTTTATTAAAATAACATAATCCTAAACTTACATAAACTGTATCCCAATCATTTTTTGCTTTTATAGATTTTTCAAACCATTGTATAGCTTTATCATATTCACCTTTATTAAAAAAATCCATTCCTTTATTATAATTTTTAATATATGGTTTTTGTGCAAGACATATAGATAAAAAAATTAATATTAAAACAAATAATTTGATTAAAAACTTCATAATTATTTCTTCATAATTATATTCGCAAAAGTAGTATCACCAGCTAAAACTTTAATTTTAATTGTTGCATTAGTGAAACCTATTTTACTAGCTGTTAATGTATATTCACCAGCTGCAACATTTCTAATATAAAATATTCCTTTTGTATCCGTTGTAACAGAACTTGTTGATGGATTTGTTGTAATATTTACATTATACAATGCTTTACTTGAATCGGTTACTATCCCTTTAATTGTACCATAAGAAGGAACTAATGACCAGTTTACTAAAGTTGTTTTTTTACTACTTACAATAATATTATCTTTTTGTGAGTCATAACCTAACTTGCTAACTGTAATTTCATAATTACCAGATGGTACGTTATTAATTATAAACTTACCATCTTTATCAGTAAATGCTGACCCTATATTAGGATTAGTTACAATCATAGCATCTTGTAATGGTAACTGAGTTTTAGAATCTTTTATTGTTCCTGATATTGATCCAAATTGGTTAATTTCAATATCAGCAACAACACGTGTCCCACTTCTAACATAGACTTTTACAGACGATGAATCATAATAAGTTCTAAAAGCAACAACTCTATATTCTCCTTCTGGAACATTAGTTATTAAATAATACCCATCTGCATCTGTTCGTACCGATTGTGTAGAAGGTACTGTCTTTACAAAAATATTACTAATTCCTATCCCGTTTTCTGTTACTTTACCTGAAATTTTTCCTGTATTTGAACTTACAGGATTTTTACAACCAATAAGAAACGCTATTAAAAATATTAAATATTTAATTTTTTTCATAGTTCACAAAGTTTTTTTTAATATATATCAAAAATAATACCAATATAAAAAAAGGGCTCTTAAAGAGCCCTTTTTTTCAGAAAAAAACATTATTTAATTAACATCATTTTCTTAACAGCAGTGAATTTCCCTGCTTCTATCTTGTAGAAGTAAATTCCACTTGATAAGCCAGCAGCATTGAATTGAACTGTATGATAACCAGCTTCAAATTCACCATTAGCCAATTCAGCAACTTTTTGACCAACAACGTTGTAAACATTTATTACAACTTTTGCATCAACAGGAAGAGCAAATTTTATAGTTGTTGTTGGGTTGAATGGATTAGGATAATTTTGACTAATATCAAATTTATTTGGTAATGGTCTGAATTCTTCAACACCTTTAACATTTTCTATCACATAAACACCGTTAGGAGTATAAACTTTATCACTGCTTGTTGTTTTCAATACAAACTCTTTGTTAGCATCTTTCTTGAATAATCTAATTGAGAATTTATCACCATTTGCTAAACCTTCAGCTTTTTCATTTCCAGTTTCTTTACCCCAAGCAGTTACAACAACTGTTCCGTTTGTATAAACAGCAGAACCAACCAATTTACCTTCATTATTAAATATACCTACTTCATCACCTTCTTTAGCATATTTAGAAATAACGTTTTCAGGTATTGCTACTGTAGCATTGTTATCACTATTAAAGTTAACAACATATTTTTCAGGTTTTGGAATTTCTACATTTTGTTGTTTCTTTGGTAACAATGTATTTGCAGGATAGAATAATGAAACTTGCGAAATACCTGATTTAGTCTTTATTAAGTAACCTTGTCCTGGTTGCATTTGGCCAATATTGTTAATTCCATAAAGTGGCCAGTAAACATTTCCAGCACCATCTTTTACAAGTTCAATCTTATCTAATATATTAACTAAAGCATCAGATATATTCATATTTGTTTTTCTTAAATATGCAACTTGATTCCATACACCTGGTTGTAAAGTTATACCTGTATTTTGAGGAGATAAAATATTTCCATTACCTGTTCTTGGGAAAATTAAGTTTGCTGCTGCTGTTAATTTAATGTAGTATGAACTTGTATTTACCCAAGTACCAAGTTGATTCACATTTTGAGCTGGCCATAAAATATTAGCAGCAGGGTCTTTAACTAATTCACATACTTCTCCTAATGTATCTAAAACACCAGTCGCTTTATTGGAACCAATTCTAAATTGTTTATCAAATGCAACTGCTAAACCAGCAACATCAATATATGATGATACCAAATTCCAACCACTACTTAAAGCAACAGTTTGTGAACCTGTACCTTCAGTTGAGGCTGAGCTTGAACCACGTAGATATCTCAAGGAATCTAATATAATAGCTGAATTATTTTGAAATACTATACCAGTTACTGCATTATTCTTGTATGGATAGACAACACTATCAACAGGAATTATTTTGCCGTTTATATCATATTCAGCATTTTTCTCAACAACTGAGGTTGTTCTGAACCATCTTGGTCTCCAAACTTTAAATGTTAATTGCTCACCAGCAGAAGCACCATCTGTAACTGAAGTATTTGGATCATCACCCCAAACTTTTAATGATATTGCATTTGTCAAAGTACCATCGGGAACGGTAGTTACTTTAACAAAACCTGCACAATTTTGTCCACCATTATAGAATGCCCCGATATAGTCTCCAACTTGAACTCTATAATAATATGGACCTGGACCTAAAAGATCACCATTATAACGTATAGTGCCGTTGCCAGGTGCAGCATTCAAGTTAAATACAGCATCTTTTATTATTATTGTTTGCGATACACTTGTTGAGTCTGTATATAACCAATCTGCATAAGGTGCTGGCTCAAGAGTAATTGAAGCGGTATTTGCAGTATCTACAATATTAGCTCCACTTACTGTCGTAGGCGTCGTACCAAAATTTCTTACAATTACTATTTTACCAACTGCATTATTAATACCTGTAGTTAAAGTATCAGTTGGAGGTGTCCATAAATATTCACCATTTACTTCTTTTGTATTAACATTGGAAGCTATTAAGTCAACAGCACAATTAGCATTTCCAATTGTTAATGAATTTGCCGCTCTAAGATCCATATTTCTTCTTTTGTAATAAATATTTACATTTGTACCGGCTGAGTCAATTACAGTCCATTTAATTTTTATTGGTTTCCCACTATAAATTGTTTGTGCATTACCAGTAGATACTCCATTCACAGAAATTACTTTACCTCTATTCGCATTATAATTGACAAAATCTTGGTATCCATAATAAACATAAGTAGACGCATTTCCATCATAATCATATAAAGTAACAGTAAATCTCATATAATTATCATCCCATAACGCACCTGAAGTAGTAGGGTATGGATCTCTATAGACTTGAATTTCATAGGATCCATTATTCGGAACATAAAGTATACTTCGTGTACTTGTATAATTAGCATCCGAAGTACCTACATCTGTGGTGCCAGTTGTATCAATTTTAATTCTTACAAATGGATAATGCTTTGCCGAATTCCATCTTAAAGTATATCCACCTCTTGCTGAAATAGTTGATGTGAATGTTGGGTTTGATGTTGTTGTACCTAAACCATCAATTGTACCGGAACCATTACCTGATGTATTCAGTAATGCTAACATTGTTGTAGGGTTAGTTACTGTACTAGTTGGGAATTTAGAGTTTGAAGTGGGTGACGAAGAAGTTTTCCAATTCCAATAGTTAACTGTTCCACTTAAATCCATGCTAAATAAACCATCTAAGGTTTCTGTTAAATACCAATAATTTTGAGTAAAATCATCTTGTGGGTTTGATGGACTCACAGGAGTAGTTCTTCTACTCTTTACCTGGACCTGAGTATTGCCACCATTATTGCTTTTAATATTATTTAAGTTTGCAATTATTTTAGGCGCCCCAACGCTTGTTCCTGTAATAGTAGAATATAACTGATCAGTAGCCAAATTAACTTCACAAATATCAAAACCATAAGAACTATTACTATCAACAGTAGAAGTAATAAAATTAACTTCTGAAGCACCACCTACTAAAACACCCCTGCTTGAATTTTTGTGAATTGTACTTAACTCTACCAATAGTTTTCCACCATTTGTTAAAATACCATGGAATGTATTGCTTGCTATAGAATCTTTATAAATTTTTATGTATCCACCTTTATTAAATACACCCGATTTAGTATTTTTATAAATGTAAGACTCTTGAACTGTATTCAAATTTGCAAATGTATTAGCTACATTATTATAGATACCAGTACCAGATGTTAACACTTTAGAATTATTAATTGTTAAAGAACCGGCCTTAAGTTCAATACCTACACCAGTTGCTTTTTGTACATATGCATTATTAATGGTTATTCCTTCTTTTGCAATTGATATACCAGTACCAGAATTATAAACAGTATCAATTTTTATTCCATGATAGAATGAAGATGACAGGCTGTTAAAATTATTTATTTTTACACCAGTATTGTACGAATTTTGTACCTTAACACCAATTGCATATAAATCTCTAGAAACATCTAAACCAACATAGGCATTCTTAATTGTAACAAATTTAATTGTGTCTCTGTAGTTAGTGTTAGTAGAATTTAAAATTATACCCTGCCAATGGTTATTAACTGGATATATCTCTTTAGGTTGAAATACTACTGGGCTTGATAGTGTACCATTAATAATCAATTTCCCACCATCTTCAACTTGTAATTTGAAATCTCCTATGCTATCAGCATTAGCATCAGCATAAAAAACCTCTATTGTAACTCCTGCTTCTATGGTCAATTTTCCACCTGATTTAACAATAACAGGTACATTAAATTGCTTATTTGTTGACCACGTTTCACTTCCTGTAATTTCATAAGCACCCTGTGCAAAAAGTGAAACATTAATAAATAATACCATCAGAATTGTCAACAATTTGAAGAATTTAGTCATCACACCTCCATGTGTTGTTGGATTAAATTTACCTAATTTATTTATTTTCGAAAATTTTTGTTAATAGTTTAATAAAATTATTATCATAAGACAAATTAATTTTATACAATATAATTTTGTAAAAACATTTTTTTTCATTATACTTATAATTTAAATTGGAGATTTTGAAATGGATAAAACAGAAGTAGTTGTTTTTGGATTATCTACAACATCTACAAGCAGCGGCGGTTATGCACTTATTTTAAAAGCTATTAATTCAAATAAAAGAATACCAATTATTATTGGTGGTGCTGAAGCACATGCTATTGCGTTGGAACTTGAAGGTTATAACGTACCGAGACCTTTAACCCACGATTTATTAAAAAACGTGATCACAACATTGGGTGGTGAAGTTATAGAAGTTAATATAGTTGATTTGAGAGATAATACCTTTTTTGCTAACATTATAATTGAACAATCTGGTTTACGTATTGAAATCGATGCTCGCCCAAGTGATGCAATTGCTCTTGCCCTACGAACTGGTTCCCCTATATACATATACGATGATGTAATGGATAAAGTTGCATTTGAACCACCTGAAAATACCCAATTTCCTCAAGCTAACTCATTAAATAATGATGATTATGATGAAGATAGAATTCAACAAAATGATGATGAAGATGAGGATGAACCGTTTTTAAGGAAAATTTCTAAAAATGATAATGATTTAGAACTATCATCAAATTCGTCTGATGATATCTCATTTCTTGAAATACAATTACGAGAAGCTCTCGAAAAAGAAGATTACGAACGCGCTGCTATTTTAAGGGATAAAATAAATAAATTAAAAAACAATAATTAAATAACCATTCATTTTAGACTTCTCCTTAATGAATACTTAATTAAACTTTCTGCTTCATATTAGTTATTTTTGTATGTCAAAACTAATTATTTATTAAGGAGAAGTAATGAAACAAAAATTTCTTGTTTTTTTGTTTATCGCTTCATCATTATTCGCAAGTGGCTTCCAATTGAATGAATTCGGAGCTAAAGCTATGGGAATGGGTGGAGCATTTACAGCTGTTGCTAATACTCCAACAGCAATTTTTTTCAATCCTGCAGGCATAACACAACTTAACGGTACACAATTATCAATTGGGTCAAATATTATCACCCTTGGCTCAACTTTTCGTGGTGTTTCTCCTAATATCACTGAATATAAACTCAAAGACCAAATTTTCACACCAATTATCGGTCAATTTACTTATAAATACGATGATAATCTTTCTTTTGGTATAGGTTTAGGCAATCCTTTTGGTCTTGGTACTAAATGGGATGACAATTGGATTGGCAGATATATCACTACTGAAATTGAAATCAGAGTATTTTCTTTACAACCAGTTGTTGCATATAAAATTTTTGATAATCTCTCTTTATCAGCTGGTATAAATTACAACTATGCTGATGTTTTAATTAGAAAAAATGTCAATCTTGCCCCATTTTCTACAACAGACGGACAAGTTAAAATTACTGGTGATGATCAATCACTCGGTTACGCATTTGGTATTCTTTATAAACCGACTGATAATTTAAGCTTCGGTTTAGGATACAGAAGTAAAGTAAAATATGAATTTTCTGGCACTACATCAAAGGTCGCTCCTGCTCAATTAGCTGGAAAATTACCTTCCGGAAAAACATCAGCAAAATTGACTACTCCTGTAAATCTTTCTGTAGGTGTTGCTTACAAATTTGACAACTTATTATTAAGTTGCGACTATCAATATGTTGGATGGTCTTCTTACGACAGTTTAAATATCAAATTTAATGAAAGTAACTTAGAATCCAAATCCTATCGTGGTTACAATAATTCATATATAATTAGATTCGGTCTTGATTATAATGTAAATGACATTTTGAATCTCTATGCTGGAATATATTATGATAAATCCCCTGTAAAAGATGAACATCTCGATCCTACATTACCAGATGCAAATAGAATGGGATATAGTGCAGGTTTTGGTTACAAATTTAATGAGAATATTCAATTAGATTTATCATATCTTTTCTTGAGAATGGAAGAAAGAAAAATAACAAATTCTGAAATCAACTATTCAGGTATTGCTGGAGCAATCGCTCCTTTCAATGGCGTCTATAACAGCTATGCTCATTTATTTAGTCTAACATTAAATTATTCGTTTTAATAGTAGGTGAAACATGAAAAAAATAAAAATTTTAATATATCTTAAACTATTTATAATTTCCTTTTTACTTACATCTTGTGAAGATAGATCAAATCTTTCTGCCCCTATCGTAGAAAATGGATCAGCTAATTTTACAACCTTTGTAACAATAGGAAATAGTTTAACAGCTGGTTATCAATCAGGCACTTTATTTGAATCTGCTCAAAAATATTCATATGGCGCATTAATTGCCAAACAGGTTGGTACTACTTATGAAATACCTTATATTTCAGACCCCGGAACAGGCAATAGAATGGAAGTTAAATCCGTTGATTTAAATAAAGGTACAGCTGAAATTGTTTATAATACTGCTTCAGGGTCTCCATTAAATTCTAATTACCCAAAAGCTTACAACAACTTAGGCATTCCTGGTGCAACTTTATACGATATTATAAATGCTACATCTTCTTCTAATTGTTATGCTGCTATCTATGGTGGATCACCAAATCCGATGTTCGATCTGATTTTAAGAGGCAAAGGTTCTCAATTTTCTCAAGCCAAATCATTAAAACCAACTTTTGTTATTTTATGGATCGGTAATAATGATATTTTAGGATATGCTACATCAGGCGGAACAGTACCTTACACTCCTGTTGCTAACTTCCAATTTTTATATTCTCAGTTAGTTGATAGTATTGCCTCCTTAAATGCTCAAGTTGTGGTGTTAAATATACCAGATGTTTTATCAATTCCATTTTTCACAACAGTTCCACCAGTGGTCCAAAATCCAGCTGATGGTTCTTTAATTAATTTATACGGCATTGTAGGCGGTACTACCAAACAATTAAAACTTGGTAAAGATTTTCTTACCTTAACTTCTAAAAGTGAAATAGCTGCAGGAAAAGGTCTCTCACCATCTAATCCACTACCTGATAAATATGTTCTTGATAGCGCAGAAGTGGCAACAGCTAAAAATATCATAGCTCAATATAATTCAACAATTGCTACATTAGCATCTGCCAAGGGCTTCACACTCGTAGATATAAACTCAGTTTTAAACAATATTGCAACATCCACAAACGGAGTATTATTCAATGGTGTAAGATTTTCTACAAAATATCTAACTGGAAACTTATTTAGTCTTGATGGCGTACATCCTACCAGCCAAGGACAAGCAATTATAGCAAATGAAATCATAAAGGCCATAAACTCGAAATATAATGCTAATATACCTTTAATAAATGTTGCTACTATCCCCGGAAGTATAATATTACAAAAATACAACTCTAATAACAATATAATTCCAATATTTAACAACGATAAATTCAATATACTTTTTTAAAAATAAGAGCTCCACTAAAAAGAATCTTTTCCTTAGCTCAGACGGTATAAGCATAAAGCCCGTGCGCACGAAGGCGCACGGGCGGGCTAAAGCCCAAAAATTATTCTAATTATCCCCCTTTATCTACCATATTATCTACCACTTACAACATTTATATTTTTATACAAATAATTATTGAAGTAAGTTTTATATGTAGGTTGAAAATTTTAAAATTCATATAATATATTCGTATCTTCGATATAATTGTAATTACGATATAATGGCAATTATACAAAATATATTTGTATTTACAATATATTTGTATTAACGATATAATTAAATTTTTGAAAATATATTTGTTTTTACAATATAATTGTATAATCTATATATTTGTAATTATGATATACCATAATTTACAACCTTTGCTCTCCAACAACGCTGTCAATAGGATTTTATTCCCCCTTGTAAATGAGCTATTAGAAAAATTTTAGCGAGCCCTTACCGGCCCGCTGGCCTCTTGCAGCTTTCATCAAGCTGCAAGAGGCATAAACTTACACTGTCTGAGCTAATGAATAAAAATAAAGCAAGCTTGCTTATGCTCGCTTGCTTTATTTAATAATGTATCATTCGTACATTATTGAATAATATCAAATTTAGTATATGGTCTTAAAACCTCAGGTACAACAATTGAACCATCATCTTGTTGATAATTTTCCAGTATCGAAACCATTAATCTACTAGTTGCTAGCCCTGAACCATTCAATGTATGAACATATTCAACCTTTTTATCTCCTTTTCTTCTAAATCTTATATTTGCTCTCCTAGCTTGGAATGCCTCAAAATTACTACAAGATGAAGCCTCTAACCATCTATTTTCAGCTGGCGACCATGTTTCAATATCATAACATTTCGCAGCTGAAAAACTTAAATCTCCTGTGCAGAGCAACAATACTCTATAAGGAATTTTTAAAGCTTTAAGAATATCTTCAGCATCGTTCACCAATTTTTCTAATTCATCATACGAATTTTCTGGTTTTGAAAATTTAACCATTTCTACTTTATTAAATTGATGAACACGTAAAAAACCTTTACTTTCTTTACCATATGAACCAGCTTCTCTCCTAAAACATGCTGAATAACCAACATAATACAAAGGTAAATCATCTTCGTTTAATATTTCTTCTCTATGAATATTTGTAATAGGTACTTCTGCAGTTGGAACAGGGAATAAATCATCTTTTGTAATACAATACATATCTTCTTCCATTTTTGGCAATTGTCCAGTACCTCGCATAGAATCTCGATTTACTAAAAATGGTGGAAAAATTTCACTATAACCATGTTTTTCCAAATGATAATCTAACATAAAATTAATCAAAGCTCTTTCTAAAGTAGCACCTTTACCTTTATATAGTGGAAATCCAGAGCCTGATATTTTTGCACCTCTTTCAAAATCTAAAATGCTTAATTTTTTACCGAGTTCAATATGATCTAAAACATTATCTTTCTTATTTTCAATATTCATTCCTTCGGGGATCCATCGTCTCACTTCTACATTATCTTCAGAACTTTTGCCAACTGGCACAGAAGAATGTGGCATATTAGGTGTCCAACGTAATATCTCATCAATTTTAACTTCCAAATCCTTAACTTCATCATCTAAAGACTTAATTTCGTCAGAAATACTTTTCATTTTTGCGAATATTTCTGTTGTATCTTTATTCTCTTTCTTTAATTGTGCTATTTCTTTTGATACCCTATTCTGATAAGCTTTTAATTCTTCTACTTTACTTAAAATCTCACGTCTTTTCTTATCTAATTCCAATAATTCATCAATTCTGTCTTTCTCGTTCTTATTTTTTATTGCTTGTTTTACTAAATCTGAATTTTGTCTAATGAATTTAATATCTAACATAAGAACCTCTATTTTATAATTATATCCTGAGATCTTTTTGATTTGGGGAATTGACTTTTTGCTGTTTTATCTTTAACTATTATTGTTCCAATCATATTACCATTATATCTTACAACTTTATATCCATTATCTGCGTCAATATTAAAGTTACTTCCCATTAAATAATTTTTTAATTGCAAACTGTCTACATCAACAATATTATTTGCTATTTTATTCGAAAATATTTGTGTAAAATACGTATGTGGAACTATTTGATCGAATTTATTTATAGTTCCAATTTTAATACCTGTCCTGTTAAAATAATTTAAGTATTCAACTGGAGTTTCAATAGTTGACATATAAATATCATTTCCACGAATTAAAAACAATTTATCAGAAAATAATCCATAATCAAGACCAAAATAATCTGCAAGATATTTAATGTAATCACTATTTTTATTATTTCCAAAATAGAAATAATCATTTGGCTTATCAACTTTTGAAAATTTTTCTTTTGCATCAAGTTTATCAATTTTTCTCAACTTACAAATATAAAACCCTTCAGATTGAATTTCCCAAGGAAAAGTACGCTTTGCTTTTAACAATTCCGGATTATACTGGTCACCTTTATATTCTAATTTTGAAGGATGGCTAGGTACTGGCAAATCAAAATCTATAACTTCAACAGGATAATTTTTTAAAATTTTATCAACAATATATTCATTTTCTTCAATAGTCAATGAACAAGTAGAATAGACAATAGTCCCACCTACTTTAGCTACTCTTATTGCAGCAAGCAGCAATTTATATTGTATATCTAAAATTGCATCAACTATTTTTTTTGACCACCAATTCTTAATCTCATTCTTTTTGTTCAAAATTCCCAAACCTGTACACGGGACATCAGCTAATACTTTATCAAATTCATCATCAAAATATTTACTCAAAAGTTCGCCACGATTTATCATAATAGCTGTATTATAAGCTTTATATTTATCAAGATTATGTGCTAAAGTTTTAACTCTTTTTATATCAATTTCATTAGCTACTAAAAATCCAGAATAATCCATCATTTCAGAAATTTGAGTAGTTTTAGATCCTGGAGCGGCACATAAATCAACTACTTTTTCACCCTTAGTAGGATTCAAAACATATGGAGGCAACATTGAAGATAAACTTTGAATATAATAATCACCTATTACAAATTCAATAGTTTTTCCGATATAATTATTTGGGTCATTTTTAACTTTGTAAATATTATCGATGAATTTTTCAACAATAATATTATAATCATACAACCTTTTTTCTATATCGTAATTAATATTATTTCTAACACGAATATAATCAACAATAGGTTGATTTATATATTTGTAATAACTATTTAAGTAATCTTGTCCGTAAACTTCAATAAAATAATTATCAATATGAGAACTAATATTATTTTGCGTCATAGTTTAAATATTTTTGAACTCCGTTTTCGTTAATATCCTTTAATATTTCACTGATTAATGGCATAAATTCATTTTCAACTGCTTCATCAGTGATATTTTCTAAATCCTTACCATACTTTTTAGTCATCTTACCAATTGCAATTTCATTAGCAATTAAAAGAGAAGCATTTAAAGTATTATATTCCTCTATCATTTGTTCAAATTCTTCTTGAATATCTTCTAATTTATCCTCATCTACTCCATATTTTTCATGTAATGAATATAAATCATCCAGAATGTCATCTAATTTATTTTTTGCAAGCTCATCATCTGAAACAACATCTAAAATTACTTTGTAAGAACTAATTGCTTTTAACAATAGCTCATAATGTTCTTTTTTGAAAAGATTATCCATTTTTATATCCTTATTAAATTAAAAAATTAAAGACGCATTAAAAAATGCGTCTTGAAAAATATTAGTTAAAATATTTCTGATACTTTTTATCTTTTTTAGTTTTTTCTATATCATCTAGCCATTGTTTTGCAGTTTGGTTAGTTGGGTCAAGTGAATATGCTTTATTCAAATATTCTACAGCTTTTGCAGTAACATCTTTCAAGAAAGGTACATCAACTTTTTTAGCTCTTACAGCATTATAAAACTTTGAATAATAATATCCACCAAATGAAAAATTAACTTCAGCAATTTGTTTTGCATTTTTATCGGGTTTAGCTATTTCCAAGAATTTATTATAAATTGGAATAGCATTATCAAAACCATTTACTGTATCTTGACGAGAAACAGCAGAAGCTTTGAAATAATATCCCATTGGTTCTTCAGGTCTTAATTCAATCATTTTGTCGAAATTTTCAATAGCTTTATCATATTTAGCATCTGCTAAATATAGATTTCCTAAAAGATAATAATCATTAAAAATAACTTTACCAGTTCCTTTAACCTTTTCAAAATATTCAATAGCTTTAACAATATTATTAACTTTCTGATATGCAATAGCTAATTCTCTATATAGATAAACTTTATTGTTATCCAATTTTAAAGCTTTATTGACAGCATCTTCAGCAATAGATAGTCTATTAGGTATATCATTATCACTACCTGACATTAAATATCTTGCATATGCCTCATAGTCTACAGCATTAATCTTTTCAGCTGGAGCGTATTTAAAGAATTTTTCATAACTTTCAGCGGCTAATTTGAATTCACCTTTTTTGCTATAACCAAATGCTAATAATCTCAAAACTCTATAATTATTAGGGAATTGTGGATCAAGATTTAAACCAATTTCAAGAGCTTTTTCATAATCATCAAAAATAACTGCTCTAGTAGCATAATACAACTGATTTTCAAAAGTAGGCTCTGACCATAATAAATACTGATCATAATATTCCTTAAATTTAGAGTAATATTCCTTAGCTTTATCATCATTACCTTGGCCTTTTGCTTCAATACCTTTGACATTATAAATATCAGCTAATCCTTTAAAGGCTTTTGAGAAAGTAGGATCATATTGTATACACAATTCGAATTGTTCTTTTGCGGCATCATATGCTCTTGCTTTAAAGTAATATTCTCCATAATAATAGTAACCTAGTGCAAATGTTTCATCAAAATTTATAGCAGATTTGTAATTTTCTAATGCTTTTTGAGAATTACCTAACTTAGTATACAAATCGCCATAAGCAATAAAAATAGCAGCATTTCTTTTCTTTTGTCCTTTTGATTGCTGAACTTCTTTTCTATCTAATTCATTAGCAACATCAAGAATTTCTTTTGCTTTATCTAAATTAACATTTTCAATTTCTAAGAAAACGTTAAAGGAATTTAACAATTCAGAAACATTTTCAATATCTTTAGTGTAATCAAGACCTTTTTCTGTTAATATTTTAACTGAATCATTATTTTTTAATAGAGCATATATTTTGGCAGCACCGTAGTAATTTAAATCAAATCTTTTATCCTTTTTAATACCAATTAAATAATAGTTTTTAGCATTATTTAACATATTTTCATTTCTTGTACCTTCTTCACCTTGAAGTGACATTTTATATTCAATTTCTCCTAAATAGAAATATCCTTTTCCATCTTTTGGTTTTGCAGAAACATAATTAGTAAGTATCTGTTTTGCTTTTTCATATTTTTCCTGATTTATCAATTTTTTTGCTTCATCGATTTCATTTTGTGCAAAAATAACATTAAAAATAAATAACAATGAAAGAAGCATTTTTAGTCTTTTCATTATATACTCCAATATTTATTAAAAACTCTTAATTCAATATAAAAAAATTTAGGTAATTATAAAATTAAATTTTTTATTTTACTATGTTAATATTATCATTCGTAACTTGAACTATTCTTAACGCTGCCCTTGTAGGTAAAAGACCTTCTTTTTTGATAATATTCTGTCCAGGTTGACTTAAAATAAATGATATTAACCCATGTCCTAAACCATTATATGGCTCTTTTTTTATAGCATAAATATATCTTCTAAATGGATAATATTTAAGAGCTATATAAGCTTGATAAGGCTTGTAATAATCAAATTCAACATTTTTTGTTGTATCTGCTGGCATTATTTCTGCTACTGTAACATCTTTTAAAAATCTTAAAGCTTCTGGATTATCTTTATCACTAATCCAATTAACTCCAATAAATCCAATACTATTTTTATTCTCTTTAACCTTCTGAATTAAATCTTCTGGTCCTTTAGCTGCATAAGCATTGTTTATTGTTTGTAAATTAAAGATTTCCTTAAAATATCTTACAGTGCAAGAATTAGCATCATCAAATATTGGTATTATTTCAGAATTCATACCATGTTTATTAATACTTTTCCAATTAGTAATTTTATTAGCTAAAATGTCTTTTATATCATCAAACATTAATAAAGTATCTTTATTTTCTTTATTAACAATAATAGCTATTGCATCAATAGCAATTTTATAAACTTTATATCCAAACCCACGCTGTTCTAAAAATTTAATTTCATCATTATTTAATTCCCTAGAAAAAAATAGTACTCTTGATGAATCATTTAAAAACTGTTCCAAAGCCAAATTTTCTGGTTTAGAAATTAATCGTATTTTAGCATCTCTATATAATGAAGTAAAAGTCTCAACCTCTGCTTTAATTACATTATAGAAACTATTATCTGTTATAACTGTTATGTCTCCTTTGGTTGGCGTATCTAAATTACTAGAAGAATTATTATTGCATCCTATAATTAAGAGTAAAACTAAAATTACATATTTTTGAATTTTATTCGCTATCATCTTCTATATCCTTAAATTTTCTATAAATTGTATAGCCTCTGTAAATCGAATACATTATTAAACTAAAACCAAATATCTTAGCATATGTAGGATCAACAATAATTCGATATTTTTCTTGAATGAACATATAAGAACCCAAAAGAAAATAAACTATAGTAACAAAATATGCTAATATTTTAAAGAAATTTTGCATGCTTATTCCTTAATTTGAAAATATGATTGGTAATATTAATCTAACTTTTATCGGTTTACCATCTTGTTTACCTGGTATCCATTTAGGCATAAGTTTGATAATTCTTATAGCTTCTTCATTGCAATCATAACCTATACCTTTAACAACTTTTGGCTCGATAATTTTTCCATCTTCACTAACTATAAATTCTATTAGTACCTTTCCAGATATGCCTGCTTTTCGTGCCAATTCAGGATATTTAATATTATTAGCTATAAAGTTATACAATTCTTCTTCACCACCAGGGAAAGAAGGCATTTCTTCCGCAAATGTAGATATTTCAGAAGAATTAATGTTCTCATCACCTTCTAAAACGTTCTTGACTTCTGAAGTGTCTTTAATTATTGACGATTTAGCATAAACAAATGAAAATAAAAGAAAAGAAAAGAAAATAAAATAATTTTCATAATACCTCCTTTAATTTATATTCATTTAAAATAGAATATGAGACACAGAAAAAATCTATGTCTCATATTTATTATAGTTATGTCGTTCAATCTTAATTTGTTAATTTAAATTGAATTGGAACAGTAATTCTTACAGGTACAGGCACACCATTTTGTTTGCCTGGGTTCCATCTTGGCATGCTTCTAATAACTCTAACTGCTTCTTCATCGCAACCAGCACCAATTCCTTTGAGCACTCTTACGTTACTTACTCTACCATCTTTTCCAACGGTAAATTCAACAATTACTTTACCTTCAGCACCTGCCTTTTTAGCTATCTCAGGATATTGTATATTTTGTCCAATATAAGCATATAATTCTTCGTCACCACCAGGGAACGAGGGCATTTCTTCCGCAAAAGTAAATACTTCTTCTTTTTCCTGAGTTTTGTCTTCTGTACCAACAACATTGCTTTGTTCAACAGAAAGCATATCACCTACATCGAGACTATAAACACCAGTACCTTCCTGAGTAACTTTACCAGGATCTTTGAATTGCATTTCTTCTTGCGTTGGAATAAATTCCTCAGTTACAAGCGCATCAGGTTTTACAACAGGAGGAAGAAATTGAACAGTAGAAACTGCTGGTTTATTTTCTACCACAGGAGCTACCTGTTTTTCTTCTTCTTTGTTTTTATCTTTTAAATTATCGGCTTCAATAAGTTCAACTGATTTCACAACTTTTCTGGCAGGAGCTTTAGGTTTATGCGCATCTCGCCATTCCACATATCTATCATAAGCGAATGGACCAACAGTACCTGCTGAAAATACAATTATTCCTAAAATAATAGATATTTTTGCAATTTTAGGATATTTTTTTCTAAGTTGATATGCGCCATAATCTTTATTTTTACCATGAAAGATAATATCATTTAAGTCAATTATATTCATATTAGTCATTTAGCCCCTCCTGCCTAAATCTTCTTCTTAATTAAATCAAGTTCCTGCGGAGTAACATCAACAATCGCATATCTACTTACAGCACAAATATTCATTTCATCAAGTATATCAACCATATTTCGATAATTAGCATCATCCATAGGTTTAATCAATACAACAAGTTTCCATATTTTTTTGATAGTAGCAGGATCTTTGCCTGCCTTTTTAGCTTCAGTAATCAATCTCTCTCTTGCTTGTATATCTTCGCCTACTTCTCTTTTTTTCTTGAGAATTATCTTTCTAATACCTTCGCTAGAATAATCAGTTACTTGAATATCCTCAGGTTTAGTAGCTAACCCTTCATAATAATAAATTTTATTTTCTGGGCCTAAAATTACTGTTAAAGCATTAGAAGCTTTTACATCTTGAGCTTGTTCTTCAGCATTTGCTTCAGCTTTAACAGGCATATTTAATTGCATAGCCTGAGGTTTAGAGAAAGTAGTCGTTAACATAAAAAAGGTTAGCAAAAGAAAGATAACATCCACCATGGGCGCCATATCAACACGGGTTGAAAGTTTCTTACCTCTTTTCTTCCCGCCTTTTTTATGACCCCCGCCTTTCGATGTATCTATATCAGCCATATTGTTTTTCTCATATTTGTTTTTTAATCTTCTACAGGTTTATCAGATTTATCTAAATCTGTGATCAAAATATATTTATTTATTTTTTTGCTTTGTAAAGCGTTAATAATTCCTTTTATTGTCTTATAAGGTACTTTTTGATCTGCTTTAATAGCAACATCTGCTGTAATAGGTTTACCTACATTTGGATCTTGCATATTTCTCTCAGCTGTTGCAACTCTACCATAACCTATCCAAATCAACAATTGATTCTTTGTTTGATCTAAGGAGGTATCTATTGGAATACCAGGATTATTCTTGGCTTGTTGCATGTCTTGTGAATTAAGCTTCAAATAATTTGGTAAATCCTGCAATGGCACAGCAAAACCTGGTAAATTAGAAAATTTTTCAATCTGTTCGTCTGTTAAACCAAGATTAAAATCTTGATTTACTTTTTCAATCATTATTTTTCTTTTAAATTTACCATCTAAAGAGAAATATACTTTACCTTCTTTGTCTACAGAGATAGTCATTATATTTCTTTCAGGTACCTTGAATTCAGCTATTGATGATGGCGTATCAACTGTTATTGCTTCTTCACCTTTAAATTGTGTTGTTAAGATGAAAAAAGTAAGTAACAATGTTGCTACGTCACTCATTGGCGTCATATCAATAAAAGTACTTTTTCGTGCAACTTTGACTTTTGGCATTTTTTTTCTCTTCTAGCTTGTTAATAATTATTTATGTTTTGCTAAGAAGTTTTGTATTATTGCAACTGTTGCTTCATCAATAGCATAAGTCATTTTATCAATTATATTTGAGAAATAAGCATAAGAGAAAATAGCTAATACTGATGTACCGATACCGAAAGCTGTATTAATAAGAGCTTCTGAAATACCAACCGCAAGAGCAGCAGCATCAGGAGCACCTGCGTTAGCTAAAGCAGCGAAAGCTCTAATCATACCTAATACTGTACCTAAAAGACCTGTCAATGTAGCAGCTGATGACAATGTAGCTACAATTACTAAGTTTTGTTCTAATATAGGTAATTCTAAGCCTATTGCTTCTTCGATTTCAGCTTTAATTGCTGTTACTTTTTGATCTCTATCTTTTGTTGTATCGTTAGCTACTTCTTTATATTTCAATAAACCTGTTTTTAATACACTTGCTACTGAACCTCTTTGTTTATCGCATTCTTCTATTGCAGCATCAATATTATCTTGAGATAATAACATATGAATTTTTGCAATGAAAGAATTGATATTTCCTTTTCCTTTTGCTTTTGTTAATACAATAAATCTTTCAATAGAAAATGAAATTACTGTCATTAAGAATGTCATAAGAATTGGAACGATAAATCCACCTTTATAAACTGTACCTAAATAATTACCTTGTTTAGGTTCGTTAGCTGGGTTACCACCAACAAAGTTATTTGGATTACCCATTACATATTTGAAAATTAAAACTGCAACGATAAAAAGAATTGGAATTAAAAAAGCAGCTAATGCTACATTACCTTTTACTTTTGTTTTTGTACTCACAGTACCCCTCATTATTTAGTTATTAATTAAAAAATTAGTTCGTTTTTTGAAACTAAATATATTATAAATTTTGTTTTTTTACAAAATTATTTTTTTAAAATTTTATTTTGCTTCAATTACTGCAATTGATGTAATATTAATAATATCTTCAACACAAGCACCATTCTGTATTACATGTACTGATTTTTTCAATCCTGTCAGTATTGGTCCTATTAATGTAGCACCACCGAATTCTAGCATTAGTTTGTATGCAATATTTCCTGAATTTAAGTCTGGGAAAATTAAAACATTTGCTTTTTCTTTTAATGAACTAAAAGGGTAGTAATTTTCAATAATTGTATGATTTACGGCTGTATCAAGTTGCATTTCACCATCTATTATTATATCAGGTCTAACTTTTTTTACAATTTCAGTAGCTAATCTAACTTTTTCTGTTTGTTCATCTCTAACACTTCCAAAATTGCTATATGATAACATTGCTACTTTTGGTGTAATATCAAAGTCTCTAACTGTATCAGCTGTAAGTATTGCAATTTCAGCAAGCTGTTGTGGAGTTGGATTCTTATTTATTGTTGTATCAGCAAAGAAATATATATCATTTTTGGTCACGATTATATACATACCGCTAACAACATTTACGCCTTCTTTTAATCCAATAATTTGTAGTGCAGGGCGAATAGTATCTGGATAATTTCTTTCGTATCCACTAATTAAGGCATCTGCTTCCCCTAACTTTAGCATTGCCATACCAAGATAGTTGTTGTTATTCAATAATTCCTTAGCTTTATTATATGAAACACCTTTTCTTTGTCGTATTTTATATATCTCATCAGCATATTTATCGAAATTTTCTTTCTTTGTTACGTCAATTATTTGGAATTTTTTATAATCAACAGATAACTTTTTAGAGGTTTCAATAATTTTATCTTTTCTGCCTATTAAAATTGGATAAGCTATTCCATCATTATATACTTCTGAAGCTGCTAAAATAATATTTACACTTTCTCCTTCAGGATAAATTACCTTTTTAGGTGTTCTTGAAGCGTTCTGTGTTATTATTCTTATTGCTTCTTTTGTGTAGCCTAATCTTTCTTTAAGTTCAACAACATACCTATCCCAATCTGTTATTATTTTTTGTGCAACACCACTTTCTATAGCTGCTTTTGCAACTGCGGGAGCCACATACCACAGTACTCTTGGATCAAATGGTTTTGGTATTATATAATCTTTACCAAATTCAAATTTTTCACCCCCATATGCTCTTATTACAATGTCAGGCACTTCTTCTTTCGCTAAATCCGCAATAGCTTTAACAGCTGCAATTTTCATTTCTTCATTAATTTTAGTAGCTCTTACGTCTAAAGCTCCACGAAAGATAAAAGGAAAACCTAAAACATTATTCACTTGATTTTTAAAGTCACTTCTACCAGTAGCTACAATAGCATCTGGAACTGCCTCTTTAGCTAAATCATAATTTATTTCAGGGTCTGGATTAGCCAAAGCAAATATTATAGGTTCTGGGGCCATTTTCTTTATCATTTCTGGAGTTAAAATATTAGCAACAGATAATCCAACAAAAACGTCAGCTCCTTGTAAAGCATCTTCAAGTGATTTAAATAGATTTTCATTTGCAAATTCTGCTTTATATTTATTTAAATCGGTTCTATCTTTATGGATTAAGCCTTTTGTATCAAACATAAAAATATTTTCTTTTTTAACCCCTGCTTTTACATATAACCTACAACAAGAAATAGCTGCTGCACCTGCACCATTAACAATAATTCTTATTTCATCTAGTTTTCTCTTAGTGATTTCAACAGAATTTAATAAAGCTGCACAAGATATTATTGCAGTACCATGCTGATCATCATGGAATACAGGTATATTCATTATTTTTTGTAGTTCTTCTTCTATCTCAAAACATTCAGGAGCTTTTATATCTTCTAAATTTATTCCACCAAATGTTGGCTCTAATACTTTTATAGCATTAATTATCTCTTTTGTATCTTTAGAATTTATTTCAATATCAAAAACGTCAATGTCAGCAAATCTTTTGAAAAGAATACCTTTGCCTTCCATTACCGGCTTTGCAGCATAAGGGCCAATATTCCCTAGTCCTAATACTGCTGTGCCATTGGAAATAACTGCAACCAAATTACCTTTAGCAGTATATTTATAAACTTCATTTTGTTGTTTAGCTATTATTTTTGATACTTCTGCAACACCCGGTGAGTAAGCTAAAGCTAAATCTCTAGCTGTATAACACGCTTTTGTAGGTATAACTTCTATTTTACCGGGTCTTCCACTAGAATGATAATCAAGTGCATCCTGTGGATTAACTTTTTTTTGGTTCATTGACAATTGCCCCTTATTTTCTTTAAATATAAAAAAATCTGAATTTAAATTTATTTTTTTTTATACAAATTTTAAATTATTTTTACAACAAAATAACAATAATTTGGAGTTTTTAAGAAATGTTTACAAAAACTGTTATTCAAGCTCCACGAGGTAGTCAACTTAATACAAAAGGATGGATTCAAGAAGCAGCTTTAAGGATGTTAATGAATAACCTTGACCCCGAAGTTGCAGAACGTCCTCAAGATCTAGTTGTATACGGTGGTATTGGTAAAGCTGCACGTAATTGGGATGCATTTGAAGCTATTGTCAATTCTTTAAAAAACCTTGAAAATGATGAAACACTTCTCGTACAATCTGGTAAACCTGTTGCAATTTTTAAAACTCATTCTGATGCACCAAGAGTTATAATATCTAACTCAATGCTTGTGCCTAAATGGGCAACTTGGGATTATTTCCGCGAATTAGATGCCAAAGGTTTAATTATGTACGGACAGATGACAGCCGGTAGCTGGATTTACATTGGTACGCAAGGTATTCTGCAAGGTACTTATGAAACTTTTGCAGAATGTGCACAGAAGCATTTCAATTCAGATTTATCTGGGAAATTTGTTCTTACAGCAGGTTTAGGCGGTATGGGTGGAGCTCAACCTTTAGCTGCTACTATGAACGGTGCTGCTTTCCTTGGTATAGATGTTGACCGTTCGCGTATTCAAAAGCGTCTGGATACTGGATACGTAGATATTCTTACTGATAATTTGGATGAAGCTATAAAAATTGTACTTGATGCTAAATCTAATAAGAAAGCTTTATCTGTAGGACTTGTTGGTAATGCTGGAGAAATTCTGCCTGAACTTATTAAACGAAACATAATACCAGACGTTCTTACAGATCAAACTTCCGCTCACGATACTTTAAATGGCTACGTTCCTATGGGAATGTCTTACGAACAAGCTCTTGGGTTAAGAAAATCAAATCCACAAAAATATATACAACTCGCAAAAGGAACTATTGCTGTACACGTTCGTGCAATGTTAGAAATGCAAAAAAGAGGGGCAATAGCATTTGATTATGGTAATAATATTCGTGCTGAAGCTAAAGAAATGGGCGTAGAAGATGCTTTTAATATTCCAGGTTTTGTACCAGAATACATTCGCCCGCTATTTTGCGATGGCAAAGGGCCTTTTCGTTGGGCAGCTCTTTCAGGCGATCCTGAAGATATTTACATTACCGACCAAGCTGTTATGGACGCTTTCCCTGATAATAAACATTTGATAAATTGGATTAGAATGGCCCAAAAGAAAGTTCATTTCCAAGGATTACCTGCAAGAATTTGCTGGCTTGGTTATGGCGAAAGAGCTAAAATAGGTAAAATTTTTAATGATTTGGTTGCATCTGGTAAAGTTAAAGCACCAATTGTTATCGGTCGTGATCATCTAGATTGCGGTTCTGTTGCTTCTCCAAACCGTGAAACTGAAGCTATGTTGGATGGTAGCGATGCTATTGCCGATTGGCCTATACTTAACGCTCTCCTTAATACTATTGGAGGTGCTAGTTGGGTTTCTGTTCATCACGGCGGCGGTGTTGGTATGGGATACTCCATTCACGCTGGTATGGTGATTGTTGCGGACGGTACTAAAGAAGCTGAAAAACGTCTCGATCGTGTTCTTACTTATGATCCAGGTATGGGTATTGTTCGCCACGCAGACGCTGGATATCAACGTGCTATTGATAATGCTAAAAAATTCAATATTAAGATTCCTATGCTTCCTAAATAATTTATACTTTCAGACTGTCAGATAAGTTTTCTCGCACTTTCTGACAGTCTTATTTTTTAATTTCATATCGTATTATAAATATTTTTATTTTTACTATTATATTGTGCTTACGAATATATTTTATAAAATTACAATTGTATCGTATATATAAATATATTGTAATTACAAATATATTTTTAAAAATTGCTAATATATCGTAAATACTATTTTATCGTATTTGCGAATATATTTTATGACTTGTCAAATCTGCTGCCAACTTAAATATTTTTATTTAAAATCTGGCTTTGGTAAAAATATAACCATTGTAAGAGGTTGATAAGATGGTAAATATAGTATAATAAGTTGAATAATTTTTGGCTTTAGCTCGCCCGTGCGCCTTCGTGGCGCACGGGCTTTAAGCCTACACTGTCCGAGCTATAATATATTTTCTTGATGAGTATTTCGCTTATTTTATTTCATATAAAGAACTTTTTGAACATAAATATCTTTTTTATCTATTATGCTGATGATATAAATTCCGCTACTCAAGTCATCAAAATCGAGATTTATCACAGTTTTACCTGTTAAATTGAGTATTTCTTTACTTTTCAAACAATGGCCCAGTAAATCGTAGATATTAACATTAATTCTTTCACTAAATATTGTAAAAGATATTTTTGCTTTTCCATTAAATGGATTTGGATATATTTTTATTTTATTATTATTTTTATTGTATATTATTTCATTATTTATTAAATAATTTGCATAATTTATGCCTGGTAAAGCATCACCATTAAAATCAAACAGACAGCAATTTTCCCACATAGAACCATATTTTTGAGTACTTATCCACGCAGGTTCCCAATAAAATATGCCTTTGACTTTTGGATAATTCATCAATAAAGTAACTAAATCAGTTAAATATCTTCTTTGACCATCTGCACTTGCTTCATAATTTGCTAAAAGTTGAGTATTTGAACCAACAACATTAAAAACATCATCGTTCCACAAAAGCGTAAAAGGATAAGCTGTCTCAACAATAATAATTTCTTTATTGTATCTATTACTCAATCCGAACAAATTAGAATTTAATTTTGTAAAGTCGCCTTGCCACCAAGGATAATAAGACAAACCGATTATATCAAAATTTACACCGTAATTTAACAAATTATCGAAAAACCATTGACAACTGCTGAAATCCCCCCCTTTATCAGTATGAATCATAATTTTTATTGAATCCCCATAACTTAACGCATCTTTAACACCACTAATTGCATCTTTCAACAAATTTGTAAATTTTTTCCATTTATCCACACTCCCATCTAATCTCCCATCATCCCACAAAAAGCCACCGCTAATTTCATTCCCAATTTGAACAATATTAGGTAGGCAATTATATTGCTTCATCGAACTAATCACATATTTTGTATAATTATACACACTATCTCGTAAAACATCATAATTCAAATTCTGCCATTTATTCGGCTTAGTCTGATGCCCGGGATCAGCCCAAGTATCGGAATAGTGTATATCCAATAAAATTTTAAATCCTAAATTTTTAGCCTTTTTCGATACATCAATTACATCGTCCAAATCATTAAATCCATCAGAAGGTGAATGCCACAATTTCAACCTAATAAAATTAAAATTATTTTCCTTGAAAATTTCTAACGCATCTTTTTGAAACCCTTTATATTTAAAAATCCCATTGCCTTCTATTACTTTTTTATATGACGAAACATCAATTCCAAAATAAAAATCATTTTGAGCAAAAATATTTATATATAACAATAAAAAAATAAAATACTTCATCAACCACCTAAATAAATTCAATTTAATAATAATAAAATAAAACAAATTACTAAAATCAATTTTCAATAATTTTTAAGCTATTTAAGAAAACAAGTTTAAAAAAAAGCAAGTTAGCTTTTGCTCACTTGCTTTGGAATTATAATTTTATTTAACTTTCAATTAATTGTCAGTGATAAGCTTTAATCCTATTCTTCCACGTTTAAGGTCAATACTCATCACTGCAACATCGACAATATCACCAACAGAAAGAACATCTAAAGGATTTTTAACAAATTTATTTCCCATTTGTGAAATATGTATCAATCCATCTTGTTTAACACCAATATCAACAAATGCTCCAAAATCTACAATATTTCTAACAGTTCCTTTAAGTTGCATGCCTTCTTGTAAATCTTCCATTTTCAAAACATCACTTCTTAAGATAGGTTTAGGCAAATCTTCACGCGGGTCACGCCCAGGTTTAGCAAGGTTTTGTAAAATATCATGCAAAGTAGGTTCACCAACTCCAATTTCAGCAGCTATTTTTGCTAATCCTTTTTGTTTTACAGCAAGTTCAAGTATAGCGCCTTTTTCTTTGATTTCTTCAGGTTTAAGTTTAAATTTATCTAATAATTTTATTGTTGCCTCATAAGACTCTGGATGGATAAAAGTATTATCAAGAACATTTTTCCCGTTTAAAATTTTCAAGAATCCGGCAGCTTGTTCAAAAACTTTTTCTGTAAAACCGGGAACTTTCTTTAACGCATTTCTATCAGAAAATGGGCCGTGTTCATCCCTAAATTCAACAATTTTCTGAGCTAATCGTTTATTCAAACCAGAAACGTAATTTAATAACGAAGGCGATGCAGTATTTACATCAACACCTACATAGTTTACGCAACTTTCAACAACATTATCTAGTTTTTGTGCTAATAACTTTTGATCGACATCGTGCTGATAAAGTCCAACTCCAATAGATTTTGGATCAATTTTCACCAATTCTGCAAGTGGATCAAGTAACCTTCGTGCTATTGAAATATTTCCTCTTTGTGCTGCTTCTAAATCTGGAAATTCTTTTTTTGCTAATTCAGATGCAGAATAAACCGATGCGCCAGCTTCACTAACTATAATATAATGGCATTTTAATTTATATTTCTTTATTATATCTGCAACCAATTGTTCTGTTTCCCGACTTGCCGTACCATTACCTATTGCAATAATATCAACTTTGAATAATTTTACAGCTTCAACAATTTTATCTTCAGCATCTTCTACTTTATTTTTAGGCGGATGTGGATAAATTGTATTACCATATAAATATTTTCCTGTTTCATCAATAACTGCTATTTTACAACCGGAAACATAGCCAGGATCTATGCCCATTATGATTTTTCCAGCTATAGGTGGTTGTAAAAGGAGTTGTTTCAAGTTTGCAGCAAAAATTTCAATGGCATGTAACTCGGCTTTTTCTGTTAACATATTCCTAACTTCTCTTTCAATAGATGGATATAACAAACGTGTAAAAGCATCTTCAATTGTACTTTCGAGTATATCCATAAACACAGATTTATTGTATGGCAAAAAAGTATTTCTAATAATTCCAAGTATATAATCTTTTTGGAAACTAAAGGAAACTTTTAATACTTCCTCTTTTTCACCACGATTTATAGCTAACACTTGATAAGGTTTAATTTTTGTAATTTCACATTTAAAATCAAAATAAATTTCATAAACATCATTACGATCTTTACTTTTAACTCCTGATGAAAATTTAATATCCTCTTCTTCAATCTCTGAATATTCTTTATCTTCTTTTTTCTTTTTAGCAGAAACTTTTTCTTTTACTTTTTCACTAACTACTGTTGCTTCATTTTCTAGAACTTCTCTTACAGCTTTTCGAACTTCAGCATTATCATTAATCATTTCTGCAAGAATATCCTTAGCCCCTTGCAAAGCTTCTTGAGTATTATTTACACCAAGCTCAGGATTTACAAATTCAGCTAATTTTTGATCAAAATCACCATCAAATTTAGGATTTTCAAGAATAAATAAAGCTAATGGCTCTAATCCTTTTGCTTTTGCTACTGTTGCGCGTGTTTTTCTTTTTGGTTTATAAGGTAGGTATAAATCTTCTAATTCATTTAATCGTAAGCAATTATTAATTTTATCAGCTAATTCTGGAGTAAGTTTACCTTGTTCATCGATAGTCTTTAAAATAGTTTGTTTTCTATCTTCGAGAACTGTAAGATATCCCATTCTTTCATCAATTTTACGTATCTGCTCTTCGTCCAATCCACCTGTTCGCTCTTTTCTATATCGAGCAATAAAAGGTACTGTTGCCCCTTCATTAAATAACGATATAACTTCATTTACTTGGTAAGGCTTAATTCCTAATTCACGAGCTATAATTTCAGGAATATTTAACATTAAGACACCTCAATAAATTTATGATTTCAAAGAACACAAATAAAAAATAAAAAAAGAAATTAAACAAGTTGCAAAATTTGAAAAATTTTATTATTACTCAAAAAGAAATTCCATAATTTTTTCTGCACGCTGCTCCTTTGATAAATCATAAATAAATCCAAAAACATCATCAATCTTATTTTTAATTATACATTGAGTTAAACCTTCAATTTCTTCATTAGCAAGCGTGCCATCGGATAATCCTTGAATAATAATTCCTGCTATTTCCATATTAACTTGTGGATTATTAAAAACAGATACTATTGTTTCCATATCTTTAGCATCAATTGGTATTTTCGGATCTTCAATAGTTTGTACAATAAATTTAACATCTTGTTCAATCATTCTACCTTCTGCAACAGCTTGTTTTAATAATTCAATTGTTTGATCACTAAAACCAAAAGATTTTAAAATCCCATAATTATCACCTGGTGCAACAACTGGAGCAGGTTTTTTGCCTGAAATAGCAATCGCTACTTGCTCCATCATATTAATTTTCGGCAACACGTATTTATTAAAATATTCCGTCTTTTTATCTTGTACATAGAAATCTATTGCGTCCTTTAAACCTTGAATGTCATTATATTCAATCAATTCATTAATATATTTAGGTGTTACCTTCCCCTCAATTAAAGCTATTGTTAAAGCTAATTTATCAACATTCCTTAAATTTACACTTTGTAATTCAATAATAACTTTTATTGCCTTTATGCTTAATTTACCACTTTTAATATGAGATAAAAATAAATTTCTCCTTCTTTCATCATTAACACCCATTAAACTAAGAGCTTCTAAAAACTCATCAAGTATTTGATTATCAATATTATTCATATTTCAATTTTCTAATTTGTGAAAAATTCAAATTACCAATATTAAAACTAAAAGTTATTAAATAATCTTCATCTTTATCTAATTTTGGTAATTTTGATATACTAAATGGTATATTTTTTTCATTTATATCATAAATAATATTTTTGTATGTATCTTTTTTATTCAACGAAATTTTATAATCATTGCTGAATATTGTGATTTCATCCAAAACTAAAGAAACATTAGTTATTGCTGTTGCATATGCCCCTTTAATCAAAAAAGTGTATGTATTTGATGAATCATTAGTTGGTCTATCAAAATAAATATATCCTTCATTATAATTTAAACCATCTTTTTCTACAACATATCCTTTCTCATCAACTATTAAAATTGAAAAATCAGTAAATTTATTAAAATCAGCTTTTGACATACATAATTTAAATTCCTTTGCTTTTTCGTCATTATTAAATTTGAATTTGTATTCCAAAATATCTTTATTACTTTCCCCCAATATCAAATAATGAGTTTTAATTTTTCGATTAACTTTGGCACTCAGACTAAAATCTTCCGATTTGCTTAAAGCATTTTCAACAGTTATTTGTTGTAATTTATTACTAATAATGTTTTCTTTAACATTCAATCCAACTAATTTTATATTTAAATTACACACAGATAAGCCTGAAGCTATGAAATTACCGTGTACAACAACTTCATAAACTCCGCCTTGCTCTAAAGTATAAACCCTTGAGCTTGATGGCATATTTGCTAAAGTATTATTTGAAAAAGTTCCAATAATTTGTCCATCTGGCTTTATAAATCTAATAACTGCATTTGAATAATGATTATCTAAAGCTTCTACATTTAAATTAATCGCAGTAGCCCCTTTAGGAATATTTATAAAATATCTTATATGTTCACCCGGTAAAACTTTAATATTTTCAAATTTTAAGTTGTAATTGTTGGAAGCATCTAAATAATAAGGTTTTATAAAAGTTGCTAAAAATGAAAATTCGGGATAATTTGAAGCATCATCCCTATATGCAAAAATTTTGGATACATATAAACCGGGATTTGTAAAATATTTTTTATCTACAGTAAAACGTATATTTGCAATTTGATCATTTCTAATGTAAATTTTTTGTTGAGCAAGCTTAATAAATGGCATTTCAGCAACTAATTTATAAGCTCTATAAAATTTATCTTTATTATTTACTATTTTACAATTTACATTAAAAACTTCATTATCATTAACCAAATTTACATTTCTTACATACACATTTTGAGATTTCCCATTTTCAAGATAGTAATTTTGTGTAGAAGTAACATAAAATTGATATTTTAAGTGCTCATTATTTTTGATATATTTTTTTAATAAATCATATGCTTTCATAACGTCAATTAAACCAAAACCATAATCCAAGGAATTGTAGCCTTGCATTGGCTGAGCTGAATATCTAATTGCATCAAATAAAACTTTGTTAGGGATACGAATATCAGAGAATTCTTGCATTGCAGCACTTAATAATAAAGCCCCAACACCAGCTGAGTATGGGCTTGCCATTGAAGTTCCCCACATTTTATCACTATATTCCCATTCTGGCACAGTTGATGTCGCCGCACCTGGTGAAACAACATCAGGTTTAAACACTTCTCCACCACGTGAACTAAAATGTAAAATTATATCACGATTTATTACAGTTCCATAATTATTTTTACCGACTTCTTCAGCTAACACAGCTCCACTTGAAAATACAAATGGTGATGCTGCTGGTATTCCTGCCGTTGAAAGCCCCGGGCCCTCATTACCATTTGATGTGAAAAAATACAAATATGGATTTTCTGTCAATACTTGATTCAAATATTTTTCTATTTCTGCATCACCTTCTATAACTGAGCCAATTCCATAACTCATATTTATAACACAAGGTACCTTTTTATCTTTAGAAATTTTATTTGCAAAATCTATTGCTTTTTTCATACTATAACTCACAGTAGCACCACCTGAAAGTGAATTATCACCTATTTTTACACTAATAACTTTTGCTCCAGGTGCTATTCCATTTAATTGTAAACCTCCTATTTTATAACCTGCGGCTATCCCTGCACAATGTGTTCCGTGAGCACCATCATCAAAATGTAGATTTAATCTCTTTTCTTCTGGATAAATATTCATACTAAATGTTATTTTTTTATTATTTGGCACATTATCAAAAACAAAATAATCAAAATTTCTTTTGTAATCAGTCATTGCTTTATCATCTGATATATCACCATTCAAATTAAAATCGAAATAAGCAACCCAAAATTCGTTATTATTTTTATCTTTAGTACAAAATGTTACAAACGGAAAAGCATCATCTTCTTTGTTATTATTATTCACATCCTTAACGCCAGAATTAGAATTCTTTAATTTATCTTCATTAAAAAATCCAACATAATATTTGTTATCTATAGCTTTATATTCAATTTTATCAATACCATTAAGTTTTATATTTTTGTATTCAATAGTATTTTTATTCAAATTTGCTAAATCAAAAAAGCAATCTCCTTCACCGGTAAAGTCAACAACATCAATAACTTTTGTTTCACCAGTTGAAGTATACTTTAAGCCTTCAATTGCTTGGTCTACCCCTGTATCAAAAATAAAAATTATTACACCTCTACCATCATATTTAGGATATTTTTTCCAAAAATCTGCAACTTTTGTAGATTTTACCCCCAAGAATAATTGTAATGAATCTTGTGAAAAAACCAATAAATTAACAAACAAAATAAAGTATAAAACTTTTCGTAGTTTCATAAATTCCTCTTACTTAAGCTCTAATAAAATATTGAAATTTAATGAATTTGAAAAATCAGGTGCTTCATTAATTGTTACACCAAAATAATAATTTTCTGAAATTTGATTTTTGTTATAGCTTACAGCAGTCCTTGCTGCATTTATCGCACTGATAAATCTATTCAAAGCTAAAGTTGTTAGAACAAGTCTTGCATTACTTTTTACAATTTCACTCGATTTCCAATTAGAACGATATCTCAATCTACTATCAACATCTTGCCAATTCCAATATTTCTCATCTGTATTATAAACTTGATTAAATTGTCTCAATCTTAATTTTTCATTGTTATAATCATAAACTGTGTTATATTTGCCAATATTCGACCAAAAATCATCATCAGTTTTGCTATTACCAATATTTGCATATGATTTTGCAAATCCTTTATAATTTGAACTTATATATCGTGAATACGAATTCAAACCCAAATATGTACCCCATATACAACCTTCTGCTATGGTAAAGTATTTCCCTGATGAATAATTGCCAGCGTATAATTCTCCCATACCCGGCAAAATTAATGAATAAATTACTGCCAAACCTACGCTTTTTTTATTACTTTGTTCTGGTATTATTTTTTTTTGTTGGAATTGTTGTGCGGATAAACTTATTATTACTGCTAGGAAAATTGTTATTCTTTTCATAATCATAATTATTTTTTTTATAGATTTGTTAATTTAATATATTCATATTAAAAAAAAAAGGAAATTAATTAAATGCCCATAACACTAAAAAAATTAGAACTATCAGAAATTGACAATCTACTTCAAATGATGAATGAATTTTATATTTTCGAAAATATACCATTCGTATACGATGAAATGAAACAACTTATAATGGAATTATTAAACAATACAATTTATGGCGAAATTTTATTAATCAAATTAGACGATATCATTTTAGGATATGTAGTTTTAACAAAAGGTTACAGTTTAGAATATAAAGGTATTTTCTATCTCTTAGATGAATTTTTTATTAAACAAGATTTCCGTTCTAAAGGTTATGGAACCTCTGTAATAAACTATTTAAAATATTATTTATCTAAAAAAAATGCAAACTATCTACTTTTAGAAGTTGATAACTTTAATAATCGAGCATATCAATTATACATTCGCAACGGGTTTATTGATAAAGATAGAAAATTTTTAAGATGTAAAATATAATTTTTAATAAAAAATATTTTTGTTATCTTTAATTATAAACATCTCTAAAATAAGGAGGAACAGTGAAAAAAATTTTTGTTTTATTTGTACTATTTGTTACCATAATCTTTGCTCAAGAAGAAAATCTTGATGCCAAAATTACCAATTTAGCAAAAACAATTCTCCAGAAATATCCAGACAAAACCACCGTTTATTTAGGTATTTACAAATTCCAAACAGAAGATGGTAAAGAAAATAATTTGTGTAAATATTTAGCTGAAGAACTTTACAACAGATATCTTGATAGTAAAAGATTTAAAATGGTTGAAAGAGCTATCCTTCTTCAAGAATTCCAAAAAAACAAATTCGATTTTTCTAAAATGAACAATCAACAACTACTTGAAAAAATTTCACAAAATATTTTTAAAACAACAAATTATGTCCCCGAAGCTTACCTATTCGGAACATTGAAAGATTACGATGATGTAATAAAATTATCAATCAAAATTATTTCAGTATCAACAGGAAATACAATATTAAATATGTCATATGATCTTGCTGCAGACGAACAAACAGATAAATTATTAGGTAAACCTATAAGAAAAAAGCAAAAAAAAGTTGATACAGTTGTTGTTGTCAAAGAAAAAGTCGTCCCAGTTGAAAAAGTTGTTGTTAAAGAAGTAGTTGTAGAAAAACCTGTTTACAAAGAAACACCGACACAATCACAAACACAAGAACCTCAAACTGGAAATTTTTTCCCAAAACAAGTAACAATTGATAATATCACTTTTACATTTCTTGATTGCTATTGGGAAGGTGGCAAAGTTCAAATAAATTTTTCAGTTATAAATAACGATCCAGAAAAAGATTTAGAAATTAAGGTTGATAAGTCCCATTTCTTCAGCAATAATGGTAACGAATATAAAGATATTTATGTAGAATTAGGCACAAACCAAAGTTGGAATTATATTAAAAAAATTATGCCTTCTAAAGTTATGTTTAAGGGAAAAATTACTATTGATAATGTTAAAAGCAATGAAACTTCAATGCAATTATTTGAAATGATTATTAATGACAAAAAACTAACTTTAAGAGATGTTCCAATTCTCAGAAAAGAATAATATTTCAACATTCCAACAAATTCAAGCAAGTAAGCGCAAGCGAGCTTGCTTTTTTTTATTCATTAGCTCAGACGGTGTAAGCTTAGCCCCTTGCGGCTTGAACCAAGCCGCAAGGGGCAGCGGGCCGGAACGGCCCGCTGAAACTTTTTCTTTATTTCCTTACAATGTGTAGTGCTTTCTGGCCTTAATATTCAAATCTTTCCCAAATACACGGCAGCTTACAATTGATGCAATTTTTTTTTAATATAATTGCATTTTCAATTATATCGTAAAATCAATTATATTGTATTTACAAATATATTACAATAAATTGCTGATATATCGTTTATACAATTATATTACAAATACAAATATATTTTTTAAAAAAAAGTCAATATATCGTAAATGCAATTATATCGTAATTACGAATATTTTTTAATACTTTTAAGGTTTGCTATTACTTTGGAAAATTTTCAATCAATATTAATTTAGTAGATGTATAAATGTTGTATGTCGTTGATATTATAACAGATATGGTTAAATTAATGAAATATTTTTTGAGCTTTAGCCTGCCCGTGCGCACGGGCTTTAAGCTTACACTGTCCGAGCTACATAATGAAAAAAAGCTCCACAACGAGAGCTTTTCTTTTTGAGCCAACCGGGGGACTTGAACCCCCGACCTACGCATTACGAATGCGCTGCTCTACCAAACTGAGCTAGGCTGGCAAAAGAAATTAAAGATTATCTTAATTTCTTCTTATGTCTGTTTTTACGTAATCTTTTCTTTCTTTTATGAGTTGCCATTTTATGTCTTTTTCTTTTTCTACCGCAAGGCATTTTTTACCTCCAAATTTTTAATTTTTAATTTTGTTTAATTTCCTTTAACACTACTTCTTTAAATTTCTTGGATATCTTAAAGGATGGCTCATAATGAGCTGGTATTTTTACTTCTTCGCCTGTTTTTGGATTTCTGCCTATTCTTTCTTTTTTCAATTTTGGCTTGAATGTTCCAAATCCCCTTATTTCAATATGTTTACCTTCACTAATTACATTTATTATTGTTTTTATGAAACCATCAACCACTGCTTCGGTTTCTAATTTTGTTAAACCTGTTTCTTTTGCTATAATATCCACAATATCAGATTTACGCATTATTTCTCCAAATTATTTTTATTACAAGCATTTAATTTATATAATATTTATGAAAAAATCAAATTAAAAAATTAAAATGATATTTCCAAAGTTATAATTTTTTTAGGCATTATTACAACTTCTGTTTCATTATTATTTTTAGTTAAAATTTCAGTTATTTTATCTTCTTCCAATGTCGTTTTTCCAACTTCTTTAAATTTCTTGTAAAATCTTATTTTTGTCTTTTGAGTTGTTTCCATTGGATTATAAAATCTAAGGATATATTTATTTCCCTCTTTTGTTTCTTTTTGCTTAAATGCTGTAGGAATTAAATTTTTATTTTCTATCTCATAAAAAGACACTGTATCAGACAAATTACCACTAATATTTTTACCCATTTGAATAGCCATTAGATCATAATTAAATTTGTAAGCATTTTTAATTACTTCAGAATTTTGATAATCGTTCTTATGCGGATATATAGCAAAATTGTATTCCCTCTTTCCTATTTCCTGAGAGCTTAAATCATACGAAAAATCTTGTTTTGATGCTGGTGCAATAATATATTTATAAGCTCTTAAAAGCGTGAAACATAAAGAATTTCTCTCGTCATTTTTATATTCATATTCTTTAATTCCATCTGAAAATACAGCAATAGATCTATTTTCAGATGCTACATCAACAAAATTATTGAAAGGAAAATCATACATTGGTTGCTCAACCCAATTTGATGTATCCGGTCTTTCAGAAGTGCGTTTAACAACGTCAAAATTTGTTTCTGCATAATGGAATGGTGCATTAATATCTGTTGGTATAACTAATCTTAATCTATGATCTAATGACTGATTATTAACCATAACTTTTATTTTTAAGAAATCACTACTTACCGGAAGTTCAAGATTAACTGTTATTTCAATTTTTTTATCAGGTGTTTTATTCAATAATCTGGTGTTTATATCCGAAAAAATGTTAAAATTGTATTGGATTATAGCTTTTTGTACTAATTTATTTTTATAGATAATAACGGCAGGTTTTTCATTTAATGTTGTTAGAGTTGGCTTAACTGATTTATGAACCCAAGCGTGCCCTTCTTCACCTTCATCAATAAAATAAAGAATATTTTCAAATTTATTATTATTAACTTTATCAAAAATATTTATTGTTCCATTTTCATTAATTCTAACTTCCAGATATTCATTTCTTAAGATTTTTTCATTGTCAAAAATTTTCTTTTCAAATGTAGAAGTTTTAGGAACAATCTCAAAAATTTTATAACCATTTGCAGGTATATTTTCAAAATTTATTAATGTTTCAAATCTTTTCATTTTGAAATACATTGGTCTATTTGTCATCTCTTCAACAACTGGTTCGACATTTTCAACAAAAAGAATTTCTTTTTCCATAACCTTTCCATCGTAAATAATATCAAAGTCCTCTGCCATATAATCTTCCGGAATGTCAACATATACTTTACAGATTTCACTTCTGTTATAATTCAAAGGATTAAATACTGCAATAAATAAATCTGATTGCTTAGTTGAAAGATTTACATTTTTAAGAATATATTTTGCTGCTCTTTCAAAAACACCAGTAGAAATTTCATATGCATTTTTATACCTTAGCATCATATCATCATGAATAGATGTTAAAGAACATCCACCAATTGAATCGTGCGCTGAATTTTGAACTAAATATTCCCAAGCAATATCAAGATAATTATTATTTATATCTTGCCCTAAAATACCAGATAATGAATAAAATGGTTCAGCATAATATTGCAGTAATTTTTCAGTTTTAAAATTAGTTAACTTTAAATAAGTTCTTGAAGATGTAACATAACCATAAAGATTACCACATCTCAAATCATTTTGTGCACTTCTTCTTTCTCCTTTTACAACAGGCAATTTATCCTTTTGAGCAGTTTCTAAAAGAGCTTTTGAATATTCTTCTAAAGTGCTATGCTTTACATTCAAATTTGGAAATTTCTTTTTTATATCTTTAATAATTTGAACGGTTTTTGCATTTGGTCCACTTGAATCATGCCCTTCCATCCAAATAACATTTGGAGTTGTAAAATCATTAACTTGCCTATTTATAATATCATTTACAGAATTCTCAATATTCTCTTCATAGTAAGAATTATCAGGAGAAATAAGGTAATAATCCTCCTTGTAAAATTGTTCATCTGCTAAATGGAAAGGTACAACTCTTTTATCCCATTTTAATTCAACATCATAAGGAGTTTGATTATACAGAACAGGTCTATAAATAAGAAAATAAAAATTATACCTTGGCATAGTAGAAAATCTTGATGCTAAAGCCTGAGTTCCATCAGCACCTTCCCAAATAAACTCAGCATTATAACTATCAAGAGAATTAACACCTCGATAGAACATTATTACATCAATACCAAACTCTTTGTAAATTTGTGGAAGTTGAGAAATTTGCCCCCAAGAAAATGGTGAATATCCAACTTTTGATACACCACCATATTTTTTACAGATTTTATGCCCAATTAATAAATTTCTAATTAAATTTTCACCTCCAACAAGGAACTCATCTGGTAAAATATACCAAGGACCAATTAGTAGTCTTCCTTCTTTGACAAACTTTCTAATAACTTCTTCTTTGTGTGGCTTTATTTCAAGATAATCCTTTATTACAATAGATTGGCTATCCAAATGGAATGCTCTATACTCTGGTTCATTTTCCAAAATTTCAAGAACAGAATCTATCATATCCACTAACATCTGTCTATTCCTTTGGAAAGGATATCTCCATTCTCTATCCCAGTGAGTATTTGAAATAATATGAAAAATTCTTTCTTCTAAACGCATTTGTCCCCCTATGTAGATAATAATTTGCAAATTTAAATAAAAAAATGAAAATAGGAATTTATTATATGTTAATTATATTTAAACTATTTGTTTATTATTTATATATTGTATTTACAATATTTATTTATATTATAACTATATTTATTTATCAATTTTATTCAAATTAAAAAAGAAATAATTTATATTTTCTTATTAAAACTTTACATTTTATTTATTTTTATTTAAATTAGTTTTTTTTATAAATGTATATATAGAGGTAACCATGAAATATTCTAATGTAGCGTCTTCAATTACAGAAAGTAGAACTCTTCAAGTAACAAGTTTAATCAAAAAATTAAAAGCCGAAGGGCATAACGTTTTAACTTTTAGCGCAGGCGAGCCAGATTTTCCAACCCCTAAATTTATATGTGATGCAGGCATACAAGCTATCGAAAAAGGAATAACAAAATATACAAATGCGGAAGGTTCACCAGAATTAATTAAAGCTATAGTTGAAAAATTCAAAAATGAAAATAATATAAACTACGAACCAGCAGAAATTGTAGTTTCCAGTGGTGCTAAGAATTCACTTTATAATGCTTTGTTTGCATTATGCAATCCAGGAGATGAAGTAATTTTACAATCCCCTTATTGGGTTAGTTATATAGAAATGATAAAATTAGTTTCCGCAGTGCCAGTTATTCTACCTACATCATTCGAAACTGGATTTAAGCTTACAGTTGAACAAATTGAAGCTGCAATTACCCCTAAAACTAAAGCTATTTTATTAAATTCACCATCAAATCCTTCAGGTGCTGTTTACACAGAAGAAGAATTAAGAAATATTGCCGATTTAGTTAAAAACAGAGATATTTTCATTGTCACAGATGAAATTTATGAGAAATTAATTTATGATGGCGCTAGCCATTTCAGTATTGCTTCAATACCAGAAATTAGAGATAAAGTTGTGACAATAAACGGAATGAGTAAATCTTTTTCTATGACAGGTTGGAGAATTGGATATTTAGGAACGAATAAAGAATTAGCAATTCTGATTAAGAATTTCCAAAGTCACGCTGTTTCTCACCCATCAACAATTTCAATGGCGGCTTCTGTTGCAGCTTTAAAAATGGATCCATCAGTAGTTGAAGGGATGAGAGAACAATTTGAAAAAAGAAGAAATTTTCTATTTGATGCATTGTCTGAAATAAATGGACTAAAATTATTTAAGCCAACCGGTGCTTTCTATTTATTTTTTGATGTAAGTAATTTTTATGGTAAAGAGTATAATGGCTTTAAGGTTGAAGATTCCACAAGCTTTTGCAGTTATGTATTAAATGAAGGTAAAATTGGAATAGTACCCGGTGAAGCATTCGGCGATGATAATTGCGTAAGAATGTCATTTGCATATTCAGAAGCCGATTTATCTGAAGGAGTAAAAAGACTTAAAGAAGCTTTAAATAAATTAAAATAATATTTATGGCTGCCAGCGATGGCAGTCTTTTTTTTATTCCTTACCTCAGACAGTGTAAGCTTAAGCCCCTTGCAGCTTGAACTAAGCTGCAAGGGGCCAGCGGGCCGGAACGGCCCGCTGAAAATCTTTTCTTTATCACCTTACAAAGTATAGCTTAACGGTTTCAAAATCTCACAACTCCATAAATTCATCACCATAACGATTTTTTCTTAATAATATATTTGTATTTACATTATATTTGTATTACGATATATTATCAAAACCCTATAAATATTTTCGTAAATACGAATATATTAATTTTACTATATAATTTTATACATTTTTTACCATATTATATATTTTTTTATTAAACCCAAATTATTCAATAGGAAGAAAAAAACTTGATAAGTTCGAAAAAAACATTAAATTAAGGAGAAAAAAAAAGGATAAGAAAAAATGGGAATAATAAAATATGAATTAGTAGATAAAGCTGTAACATCGTGGGGCGGTATGCGAATGATGAAGGTATTATTAGATAAATTAGAGATAAAGGAATATATGAAAGAAATACCATTACCGAAGCCTGGTTCTAATCGTGGATATAATCCGATACAGATAATAGAAAGTTTTTGGGTAAGTATTTGGATAGGAGCAAGTCGTTTTGCCCATAGTAGTTGGCTAAGATACGAT
>Ga0116168_1000079_pt1 | contig 96817 bp, 97 predicted proteins | sample AD_UKC129_MetaG_FD_89795 | JGI IMG/M metagenome (GOLD analysis project Ga0116168, IMG submission 89795) | Active sludge microbial communities of municipal wastewater-treating anaerobic digesters from Canada - AD_UKC129_MetaG | ecosystem: Engineered > Bioreactor > Anaerobic > Digestate | place... | reverse complement strand
TATCAGTTTTTCCCACTGAGAGTAAAGTGAATTAAGAAGTTCTTTTTTTGTTTTTAATTCATAACTTAGAGTTTGAATTTTTTGGAAATCTTTGGGATTTATTTGAGAAAAAGAAAGTTCCAAATTTTCTATTTCACTTTCAAGAATTTCAATTTGTTTCTCGATGTCCTCCATCTTTCGTTCTTTTTTTCTTTGTTCACGCTTTATCTGTTTTGCCTGTTCGAAAGAGTTTGGTTTCTGTTCTTTAGAGATAGTGCTTGTATCGTTATTTACAACATTATTTTTTTCTCGCCACAAATAGTGAGAATAATTTCCCCAGATGAGTTCTGTTTTCCCATCTTTCAGTACAATAAGTCGCTCTACGATTTCGTCCAGAAGTTCGCGGTCGTGTGTTACAAGAATAATAGAACCATCAAAATTGAGTAGAGCATTTTCTAATGCTTCTCGAGAAGTGAGGTCCATGTGATTGGTGGGTTCATCTAAAAAAAGTAAATTAGGCTTTTGTAAGATTAATTTAGCTAACGCCAGGCGGCTCTGTTCACCACCACTTAAAGTTTTTACTTTTTTAAACACATCATCTCCATGAAAAAGAAAAGCCCCTAAAAAAGAACGAAGGGAAGTAGGTATTACATCCGGTCGAACGGCTAAAACCTCCTGAAGGATTTCATTTTCTGGATTTAAATCATTATGGTGTTGGTCGTAATAGGCAATTTTTACATTATGACCATATCGGATAATCCCGTGTGTTCCTTTGTGGTAGCCTAATAAATGTTTTAAGAGCGTAGTTTTTCCAGAACCGTTAGGACCTATAATTCCCAGTCGTTCTCCGTGGTATAACTGAAATGATAAATCTTTATATAAAACTTGATTGTCATATTGCATACACAAATTTTCAGCATGCAATATTAATGAATTGCTTCGTTCTTCAGATTCAATAAAGAAATTGAGTTTAGGATTATATTTTTGAGGTTCTTCTATAAGTGCCATTTTATTTATTTGTTTGATACGACTTTGCACCTGTTTTGCTCGCGTTTTTTTGTAACGAAATCGTTCAATCCATTCCTCCTGTTTTCTCAATTCTTTTTCTTGTTGTTCATACAGTTCTTGTTGCTTTTCATATTTTTGTTCTTTTATCTCTCGATAACTTTGGTAAGAGCCAGAATAAGAAATAATTTTTCCGTTTTCCAATTCGAGTATTCTTTGAGGGAAACGAGATAGCAGTCGCTGGTCGTGGGAAATAATTACGATTGTTTTTGGAGATGATATTAGAAATTCTTCAAGATATTCTTTTCCTTCAAGGTCAAGATAATTATCGGGTTCGTCCAGAAGTAATACATCGGCATCTTGTAGCAGAGATAAGACAAGAAGCAACCTCGTTTGTTGCCCTCCACTGAGTTCATGAAATTTTTTTGACCAACTATCGTGTAAGAAGCCTAAACCCGAAAGCACTTTTTTGGTAAGGGAAGAATAATGATATCCCCCATGCACTTGATAATAAGATTGGAGTTTTGAGTATTCATTGAGTAATTCCGTATTTCCATTAGAAATTTTTACTTCAAATTCCTTTAATGTTTTTTCAATTTCTTTCAGTTCACTGAAAGCAGTTTCTGCAATTTCAAGTAATGTTAAGTCCGAGGGGAAATGAGGTATTTGTTCGAGATAAGAAATTCGGATGTTGCGTTGTCGTTCTATAATTCCACGGTCGGGTTCTATTCGTTGGCTGATTAATTGAAAAACGGTTGTTTTTCCGCAGCCATTTCTTCCTACAAGGGCTATGTGTTCCCCCTCTTCTATCTGAAAATTTACTTCATCTAAAATAATCTTACCCGGATATGCTTTGTAAATATTTTCAAAACGGATTAAACTCATAAGATATTCGTAGGATTATTGAATGTGTCGGAGTTTTTTGTTTTTTTTCTCTGCAAGTCCCAGAGTTTTGCATATTTTAAATAAACAGAGAAGGCAGATAATCCACAAAGAACTAAACCATGATAGCCATCTAAAAAACCGTGTTTCAAGAAATACATTTTGATAAAACGCAAAATAGGACGAAGTGTTAAATCATACCAATGAGTTCGTTTCCCATGTTCATAAGCATCTTCGGCACCCCATGTTGTGAATCGGTGGGCTGTTCTTAGGAACTCATCAAAATTGCGATAAGTATCATGGTACATAACTTCGTGAATATAACCCACGGTTCCTTCTACGACGACATGACTATGAACACGCTTCTTTTTATATTTCCCTTTCTGTGTTCGGAACAGTCGCAAATTGTAGTCTTTATGCCAACCGCAGTGTTTAATGAGTTTTCCAAAGAAGTAAGACAGTCTGCGAATATTGTAACCATCGAGACTGTTGGGGTCTTTTATTATATCCTGTATTTTTTTTGTGAGTTCTGGAGATAACCATTCATCTGCATCCAGAACTAAAGTCCATTCCGTTGTTATTTGTGGAATAGCCCAGTTGCGTTGGTCCGCCGCATTAATGTATTCATGCACGACCACATGATTTGTATATTGCTTCACCAATTCTTCAGACCCATCGTTTGTTTTAGGGTCTACCACACAAAAAATATCGTCTGCCCAGGATACACTTTCAAGACAGCGAGGAATACGGTCTTTTGCATTAGGAATTAATGTTAAAACAGTAATACCGGGTTCCATATTCATGGTTTTTTCTAATTATCCCTTTATTTTTAATAATTATTGTATCAATTTTTGATACACCGACAAGGTTTCATTGACCATTCTTTGGACTGTAAAATTATCTTCTACATGTTTTCTACCTTTTTTTGCCATGTTCGTTGCTTCTTCAGAGTGGGACAACATGTAAATTATGGCTTCTGCTAATAATTGAGGATTTTTATTAGGAACTAAAAGACCTGTCTCGTGATTTATTACCATTTCAGATACACCGCCTGCTTCAGTGGCAACAACAGGTTTTTCACTTGCTAATGCTTCTAAAATAGAAGTGCCTAACCCTTCAGACCAACTAGAAGATATATACATATCAGATGTTCGAATAAGTCGGGGAACATCATTTCTATATCCTAAGAGACGGACATGCGGAGATAAATGAAGTTTGTCTATTTCGGATTGTATATCCTTTTGTAAGAGACCGGAACCTGCAATAAGTAATACAATATCATTAAAAACTTTTTTAACTTCTGCAAATGCATTCAATAATGTAAAGTGGTCTTTATGCGGGACAAGGGCTCCTGCGTTCAAAAGAATTTTTACATTGTCATCAACTCCGAGTTCCCTTTTTTTATAGGGAGGAACATCTATATGAGATAAGTCTATGGAACTTCGAACCACCTTAATTTTGTTTTCAGCAATACCATTTTCTTTTAAGATTTTTGCTACAAAATAGGATACAGGGATAATCAGGTCAATATGGTTGTATTTCCATTGTGAAAAAATATTTTTAGCAGGGGGAAAGCTAACTCTTCGAGAAACAACAATTTTAGGTTTGGTATAAAAAAAAGTGGAAAGAATTGCCAGAGAATGAGCATGACTTGTATGAGCGTGAATGATATCTATTTTATTTTTTCGGGCAATGTTGGCTATATTCCATGCAGAGTATAAATCAAATTCTGAATGAAGGGGGAGGGTAAATGTCCTGATATGGGAGATTGTTTTTAAATGGCTTATAAATTCACTATTTTCCCTTCCAACAGCATATATTTCAACACCATGAGAACAAAGTCCTTCCATCAGCCAGCAGGCTTGTTGCTCTCCTCCTCTCCATGTCTGTTGTTCATCAATGTGTAATATTTTCACGATGAAACTCCAATGCCTTAAAGTATGCTTCTAAAGTTTTATTAATAAACTGTTCTATACTGAACTTATAAATGGCCCGTTCTCTGGCTCTTTTCCCCATTTCTGTTCTTATTTCCGAATTTTTTACAAGTTCCTTAATAGCTTGTGCTAACGGTTCCACAGTTCCTGCGGGAACAATTTTGCCTTCGATACCATCATCTATAATTTCAGGCAGACCTCCGTAATTAGAAGCGATTACAGGTTTTCCTTCTGCCATGGCTTCCTTTAGACTAAATGATGATGTGTCACAATCAATAGAAGGGAGAACGGCAATATCGAAAGCCTGAGTGCAATAAGCCATATCTTTGCGATAACCTGCAAAAACAATTTTGTCAGAAATACCCAAATCAATGGCTAATTTTTTTAAGTCTTTTTCCAGTTCCCCTGCTCCTAATACAAGCAACTTTATTTCAGGACATTCTGAGGCAATCATTTGCAATGCTTTGAAAAGATAAATATGCCCTTTGGCAGGAGATAATCTTGCAGAGATACCACAGACAACATCCGTATTTTGAAAACCGAATTCTTTGCGAGATTTTTCTCTATGTTCATCATTATGTTGAAATTCTTTTATATCAACTCCATTGTGAATGGAACAGATTCGGTTTTCGGGGAAATGATTATTATTAATCAATTCCTGACGAACCAACTCACAGACAGCGATATGATAATCGGTGCATTTTAAGTTTAGCCAGCGGTTTAGCAGGTGATTGCTGAGTGAGTAGGTATTGTGGCGGGTTCGCACAAGGCAAAAACGGTGATGAAGTAATTGATTGGTAATAGCAGAAGTCCAATGGTCTTGCGAGCCATTGGTATGGATAATATCAGGTTTTATTTCTTGAAGGGTTGCCTTAAAAGTAATGATATCTTCAATCCATTTTTTGGGTCTTAATCCGCCTGCGAAATAGAACCTGTTTAATGGTATGTATTGAAATGTTTGGGCGAATTCAACAAAGATACTATTTTTTCGGCATCCCACATAAACTTCATGCCCTTGTTCCCGAAGCCCTTTGGCAAGTCTGCAAACATAAGTAATTTGTCCACCGCCTTTAATGTGGGGGTCGGTAATGAGAATTCTTAACTTTTGGTCAGAAGGAAAATTTGTCATTTCAGTCGGTTATTTTACAGGGATTGAAAAGGTTTAAAAAATTATTTTTTAGCAATGCAGATATTATACTTAATTATTACGAATTAATTTCAGGATTAATTTTATCAATATCAGGACTTTCTGCATTGTTTTTTTCTATCTCTACTTCTTCTTTTTGGGAGTCTTTTAATGTTTCGAGTACTTTTTGATTAACAGTTTCAAGGAATTGAATGGCACTGTTCAGTTCTTGTTCGATAGATTCCAATGTCTCGTCTTTATTTAATTTTATATTTTGTTTTTTACTCATCTTAAAATCCTTTTAGTATCTTTTAAGACAGGCTTTCTAAATCTATTTTACTTTGAGTAAGAATTGTTTGTTTGGACTTTTTAATTTCTTCCCATAAACCTTTGCAATTTTCAAAAGTAGTATCAAGTATAGTAAAAGATTTTTGTAGGGTTTCTTGATAGGTAACGGATTCCTGAATCTCTATCAGGGAGTATCGAGCTAATCTTAGTAATGCGGATAATTTCGGGTCAATGGCGCTATCTATCGGTAAATAATCTATATCGTATTGTCGCCAGATAGTATCACAAAGGACTGGTGGAATATCCCAATCCTTTAAAAAGATATTTGCTATATCCGTTTGTATAAAGCCAAATTGTTGCTGTTCAAGTTCTAACTGCTTTTTATGATTATTGAGGGATTGATTTATGATTTCAAAATATTTTTGAGATATTTCACTTAGTAAAATAGATGCGCCTATATTGGCAAGAAGACCTACAAGGAAATCTTCCCCTTCATAAGGTAATTTTAATGATTGCGATAACTCACGACAGAAGGAAGCCATGAAAAGACTTTCTCGCCACAGTTTTTTATAGAGTTCCTGATACTGCAAATTTTTGAATTTCATCAGGTCAAGAACTGCCGACCCGATAAGGATACATCGGAATTCCCGAATGCCGAGTATGACTAAAGCCAGTTGAAGGTTTGTTACACGATGTTTAAGTCCGTAATAAGGGGAATTGGCAATGCGTAACAAACGCCCGGACAGATTAGGGTCTTGAGATATAATTTTGATTACCTTATCATAACTTACAGAAGGGTCTGCAGTTATGCGTAGTGCCTCCGATAAAACAACAGGCACGGAAGGTAACCCTTTGAATCTTCGAATCATTTCTTCGGCTTTTTTTAAATTATTATATGTTTCCATAAAAATATTTTTAACCTAATCTTGTTAGAAGCGTTGGACATGTTGAAGTATGAATTACAGAATGAGTATTGCTACCCAAAAGCCATTCATGGACCCGATTTTTCCCAAAGGCTCCCATAACAATTAATTCGGCAGAAATTTTTCGAGCCATATCTAATATTCCTGTTGAAGGAGAACTTTCATGAATTGTATGAGATAAAAAAGGAACCTCATTCGTTTTTAAGTATTTAATTGCCTCGTTTATGATTTCTTCTTCAGGTTTGTTCGCCACATAAACAACATGGCAGGTAACATCCCATATTTTTGCTAATTCGGTAGAGATACGAAGTGCTTCTTTTGCTGATGGTGAACCGTCATAAGCGAGGATAAAAGGTCCCCGTCGAAATTCAGCCTGATTGGTTATAAGGACTGGGCGTTTGGAGCGACGAATAACCGCCTGCGTGGTCCCGCCTAAGAAACCTTCTGACCAACGGGAATGTTCGCCAGATTTGCCGATAATAATAATGTCGTATAGTTCGCTTTCTTCTAAAATTGTTCGTGAAATAATACCTGTTTTTAATATTTTTTCACAAGAAATTTCATTTTTCTGACACTCTGTTTCACATAGGTTTAATATTTGTTTCCCTCGTTCTTCCAATAAAGCATGTATCTGATTTTGATAATTCGTCCACGGTGTTACACCTAATATGCTACTTACATCGCGTAAAAGAGGACCTTCTAAAAGTTTAATATCAATGACATGAAGAAGGGTTAGCCCCCCTTTTACATTTTTTGTCCAATGAATAGCATATCTTAGCCCCTTTAACGATTGTTCACTTCCATCTACAGGGACTAATATTCTTCGAAACATCAGGTTGTTTTCCTTTTAATGAACTCTCCAAAATTATGTAAAATTTGCAATCCAAATTGTTGACTTTTTTCCGGATGAAATTGGACACCCAAAATAGAGCCATTTCCTACCATGCAGGGAAAAGAAACTCCGTAATCGCAAGTTGCGAGAACAATATTATCATCGGTAGGTTGAGGGTAGTAACTATGAACAAAATAAGCATAACCACCTTTACCCGATGGAAGTAAAGGGTTGTTTTTACCAGGAACAGGTTGAACCAAATTCCAACCCATGTGAGGCACTTTGAGCCCCGTTTGTTCTGTTGATGGAAATCGAATTACTTTTCCCTTAAAAATTCCTAATCCTTCAGAGCCACCTCCTTCTTCTCCATATTCAAAAAGAAGTTGTAGCCCTATACATATTCCCAATAAAGGTTTTCCCGTTTGAACAAATTCTTTGATAGGGTCAACAAATCCTTTTTGTTTTAAACCTTCATAACAATCACGAAAAGCCCCGACACCGGGCAATATCCCGGCATCAGCATCCATCAGGTCTTTAGGATTTTCTGTGATTACTGCTTCACAACCGACCTTTTCCAGGGCTTTCTGTGCACTTCTTAAATTTCCCATTCCATAATCTATAATTGCAATCATGAATCAATCATTCCTTTTGTCGAAGAGCCATAACGGGCATAGTTGGTGTTTTCTTCCAGAGATTGAGAGAGTGCTCGAGCACATGCCTTAAAAAGGGCTTCTATACAGTGATGTGTATTTTTACCATATCGTAATAGGATATGTAAAGTTATTTTGAAATGATTTGAAAAGGCTCTAAAGAATTCTTCCGTCAATTCTATATCAAATGTTCCTAATTTAACACGGGGTAAATCCGCAGAAAAATAAAGATACGGTCTCCCACTGAGGTCTATGATAACTTCAGAAAGAGCCTCATCCATCGGGACTACGGCATGTCCATAACGGTTTCTTTTTTCTATATCAGGAAAGAGTTGGGCACAGGCTTTCCCCAGACAGATTCCAACATCTTCTACGGTATGATGAGCATCTACTTCCAAATCACCTTTTGCCTCTAATTCAATATCCATGCCGGAGTGTTTGGAAAAAAGTGTTAACATGTGGTCTAAAAAACCAACACCTGTATTTATTTTAGATTGTCCCGTTCCCGGAAAACGGACGAGTAATTTAATTTCTGTTTCTTTGGATTTACGACTGATTTTAGCTTCGGACATAATTGAAAAACCTTACCGCTTGAGTTAAGAATAGAAGACTATCTTCCATGTTGTAGTCGTTCCGCAAGAAAAGGATGTAGACTTGCTTCGAGCACTTTTCTTGCGGTGACTTCTATATTATACTCGACACGAACTTGTTTGTATATATTGGTTTCAGTGTCCAAAATTCCAAAAGCGGCATGCGAATCACCATCGCGAGGTTGTCCTACAGAACCCGGATTAATGAAATATTCTTTTCCCCGTTTCATCTTAAAATTTCCATCTTCATCGAGGCTGTAAGTTCCATCGGAAGAGAGAATAATGGGTATATGTGTGTGCCCATGAAAACATAATTCGGTGTTTTGTTCTTCCAAGAAATATAAGAAGGGATGAACATCTTCCCATGTAAAAATGTAAGTATTATGGTTTTTGGGAGCCCCATGAACAGCCGCAAAATCAACGAAATTTAATGTGTCAGGTAGGCGTTGTAGCCACTCTTTATTATCTTCCGTTAATTCTTTTCGTGTCCAAAGAATGGCGGGAAGAGCCACAGCATTAAATCCCCATGGCTCCTCTAATTCACAGGCAACGGCATCATGATTTCCTAATATCGTGGGTATTTTGCGTTCCCTTAAAATATCAATACATTCATTAGGTTCTGCATTGTAACCAACAACATCACCTAAACAAATTATCTGTTCAATTTTTTCTCTATCTATTGCATCTAACACAACTTTGAGTGCTTCTGCATTTGCATGTATATCAGAAATTATTGCGTAAATCAAAGAACAACTCCATTCACAACATATAATAGTTTACGGTAAGTAATATATTTTAATCATTTTAAGACCACAAGTTCTAATTGTAATATTTTGTAATAAATCTGATATCCGTTTCAAACTTTTGTTTAAAGGGAACTTTTAATAAGTAGTGGTGTTTACAATAATGAAGTCTCAAGGAGAGACAAATTAAATAAAACCAAATAGAAGGAGTTACCACCATGAAAAAGCAAATTACAATAACACTGTTCGCTGGGTTGTGTGTCCTATTAATGACACAATGGGCTATGGCTCAACCGCCTGCACCGCAAGGTCCTCCACCTCCGGGTGCTATAGGTAAAGACGAACCCGGTCCACCTCCGGGACCACCCCCTAATCGTCCTGCTATGGAAGAGGTATTTAAAAAGGCAGATAAGAATGCAGATGGCAATCTGTCATTAGAGGAATTTATAGAAATGCATAAGAACCGTCCACCCAGACCTCAAGGTCCACCTCCGAACGATATGCGTCCCGATAGACCTCCAAAGATGGAAAGAGGGAATAGACCTTCTCGAGAGGAGATGCCTCGTGAGAAAATGAAACAACGAGTAGAGGAAGTTTTCAAGGAAGCAGATAAAGATGGTGATGGCAAATTGACGCTGGATGAGTTTAAGTCAATTAAACCTCCGCGTGGACCCAAACCTCCATTACCACCCAATAAACCTGTTCCTCCGGGTAGAGGACCGGGACCGGAAGGTCAGCGACCTATGGGTCAAAAAGTAATGGAATTGCTTAAAGAAGCAGATACGAATAATGATGGGAAGGTATCCTTAGAAGAGTTAAAGGCAGTTCGTCCACACATAACCGAAGAACGGTTTAAACGAATGGATACTAACAATGATGGTTTTATTACGAAGGAAGATGTCCGTGATTGGGCGGAGCATGCTCGAGCAAAATTTAAACAAGCAGATACGGATAATGATGGCAAACTCTCGCGTGAGGAGGTGAAAAAGTTATTCCCGAATATGAATGATGAGGTATTTAATCGGAAGGATGAAAATAAGGATGGCTTTTTAACCTTAGAAGAACTAAAACCGAAATTCGAAAGAAACTAATCTTTTTTACCATATAACATTACCTCTCCGTTTTTTGTAGGGGCGGAAAATCTTTCGCCCCTACACTATTATTTTATTTATAAGATTAGATATTTTCGTTATTTGAAGAATGGGAAGATAGTTGCTCTATATATATACATATAAGTCCTACAACAATAACACTTATAAAATTGGCTCCATGTCCTAATATAGCAATAGCCCGTGCAATATTAATATCTACCGTTGGTACGGTTAAAACTAATCCTCCAATAATTCCTGCATGGAATTGCCCGATAAATCCCGGTGCTCCGGGAACACTTATAAGAATGGATAATAATGTAATACTTACTGGAGGTGTGTACCACGGGTATTGTATATCAAATGCTTTGAAAAGAAAAATATAAGATAACCAAAAGGTTCCCCAGGTAAGACAAGAAAAGAAACTTGCACCTAAGATGGCTTTAGGTTTTTTTATCATACTGATAGCATCGCGTATATTTTCTGAAATTTTTGTGATAAAGTGAACAGCCCTTCCTCCTAAAACCTTTTCGCCTTTCTTTATGAGAGTTAAAAACCTACGAGAATATAAATAAAAGAAAACGCAAGCAATGGCTATTAGGAAAATAATCGTTATTGTTAATAAAGCGGTTTTTTGTATTAGATTGGCAGGTATTGTTACATTAAGCACATCAGGCGGAAGGACAATATCTTGTTTTGGATGAAAACCTATTAGAGCGAAAATTAGCACCATGAGCAGCCCCAGTAAGTCAGAAGTTCTATCTAATCCGACATAGGTGAGGGTTTTAGATAAGGGTATATGCGTAAGTTTTGTTAGCACGCCGGCACGAATTGCCTCACCAATTCTACCGGGTAGCAGAAAATTAGCCATGAAGCCTATTTGTGTAGAGGTGAATAAGTGACGGAACGAAACATTTTCGTTACTATTTACAATAAAGTTCCATCGAATTACACGGGTTATAAAACTTATCAGGATTGCTAAAATGCACAGAGCAAACCAGCGTAAGTCACATGATTTTATTGTTTTCCATAATTCTCCAATGTCTGTGGTTCGGAAGACAATCCAAAATAAAAAAAGACCGATAATCGTTGCTATTAAAAATCGAATGGCTTTTTTCATTAGTTTCCTATCAATAATTTTTTTATAAAGGATAACTAAAACTTACGATTAATGCAAATTATAGCCCTTAACCCAGGTTAATCCTTGAGTTCGGACATGTCGGAAAGGTTCCATTCTTCTTGTGGATGTATAAGTATCATAAGCCCATTGGATTTTTTCTGGAGAGGGCAATTGTTTCTCTGCAGATATTTCCTTTGCGGCAGATTGAAATCCTTTGTACATATCCAAAGCACAACTCAGACATAAATTACGATTAGGAAGTGCTGGATGTTTTCCACACATAGAGCAAATACGGACTTTAGTTTTTTCCTCTTCGTTGGTTGCTTCTATTTCTTCATTAATATTGGGTTCCCTTTCATCGGAGGGAGTAATAATTATTTTAGGTTTTATTAATTCTTCTTTTTGGACAGGAGCGGTTTCTTGTTTCCCAAGACAGCGAGAACAAAGAGTTACTCCTCTCTTTTTAGGCATTAATCTCCCGCATTCGGAACATCGGGCTATGTGGGTATTATCAAACGACATCGGAAATTTCCTTAATAATTTTTTCTGTTTCTTCTTCTAATTTTGTAAGGTTATCATTGTTATGAATTAGCCATTTAGCCAAAGTTATTTTTTCTTCAGGTAGTCTTTGAGATTGAATTCGTAGTTTGGCTTCTTCGTATGAAAGCTTTCGCAAATTCATAAGTCGTTGTATCCTTATTTCCTCTGGACAAATAACCAATATAATGCCGTTAAACCACTCGGGAAAACGATTTTCTTCTTCTCCGATAAGTGCTGATTCAATAACAATTATTTCATGCCCTTGTTGCTGGGCTTGTTGTATCCTATTCATTATATCGGCAATAACCAACGGATGTATAAGTTCGTTAATTCGTTTTCTTTCTTCGGGATTAGAAAAAACAATGCGTCCTAACTTATCTCGGTCTATTTGACCATCTTTTAATATAGATTTTCCGTAAATACTGACGATTTTTTCTTTGATTTCTGGATTAGACAAAACATGGTGTCCAATTTCATCTGAATTTATTACATAAATCCCGTGATTTTGAAATATTTTTGCTACTTCTGTTTTTCCACTGGCTATACCACCAGTAAGTCCTATAATTTTCATAGAGTACACCTATTTATAGAATAACATATTTTTGTGAAAGAGTAGGATAAGTAAACATCTATAATAATTTTACCAAATGAAAATAATTTGTCTCATGAAGATAAAAGATTTACAAAAAGGTTTAGTAAGGTATAATAATAATAACACTATTTTTGAGGGCAAATATATGGTTCGTTTATCTGCTTTATTCTCGTATGAAGCCGTTCCCTTAATCCGTGCGGTTAAAAGAATTTCTTCTACTCAATTTGAATGGTTATCTCTAACTGCTTTATGGGATAGTTTTATTCAAGGGAAAGTAGATGGAATTTTATGTCCTCCGCTGATGGCTGTTCATTTTCCTGAAAGTCTCATAATACCCGGAGTCGGAATTGCTACATCCGGAGGAGTTCCTGCACCTGTTCTATATTCTCGGAAACCAATTCACGAGATAAAAAATATTTTTGTTGGAGAGCAGTATAGACATTGGGAAGATTGGTTAAAGGTCGTATGGCGTCTTTTAAATAAAAATTCTGTTGAAAATTTGTTGAATATTAACAGAGAAGGAAATGGAGATGAGGATGCATGGCTCATTGATGATATTAAGGAAAAGAAAGAACAGGAGGGTATATATAGTTACAACATAGGAGAATTATGGAAACAGGTTAGTATTTATCCGATGGTATGCCGGGTGTGGTTGTGTCGTGGGGATTCCGACTATAGGCAGATTCGGAATGTTCTTGGGCATATATGGGACAACGCCAAAGAAAATTTAACAGAGTTAAAACGGGGAATGTTAAAAACAGAAGAAATACCTGAAGAATCTGTAACGCAGCTGGAAGGTATTGAAGACATATACTACAATCTTGCGTCATTGGAATTTGAGGGGATTCATTGGTTTATTGAACAGGCATGTAATTGTGGAGTTATTCCTGAGGGTGCCAAAATACATATTTGTTAATCATATATTATATCTTCTTTGTCCGATTCCTCATTTAAATATCGAACCATTACCACTGCATTTTCTAGTGTCCTTGCATAGTAACCTATGCGTATGCCTATTGTATGAAAACCCATTTTCTCATAAAGGGAGCGTGCAGGATAATTCATTTCTCGCACTTCCAATATAATTCGTTGTGCCCCCTCTTTTCTGACCTGTTCAAAGAGGTAATTCATAAAGAATGTGCCTAATCCTTGCCTCCGATATGCAGGGGCGACTGTAAATTTGGTTATATGTGCTTCTTCGCCTCCTAACCAATAACCCGCATAACCTATGAGGGAATCCTCAATAAAAAAAACAAAAAATTTACCTGCTCTATTATTAATTTCCGGTAAAAATAATTCCCTTGACCATGCATCGGGATAAGATTCCACTTCCATTGCATGGACGCGGTCAACATGTTCTTCTTCCAGTAAGAAGACATTGATTTCGACATTTTGAGGGCTAATTATTATGTCATAGGGTTCAGACATTTTTTCCTTTTTTCTTCCGGTTGAGATAAACGCAAATAGATAGGAAGAATCTCATCAACTTCCTTTTTATAGCCTTTTTGCCACAAAGATAAGGCTTCTATTCCTACAGCAGAAGCACGAGGATGGCTCCACCAACATTCCCCAAATTTTGATTGAGGAAAGTTTTCTGCCAGGATTTGCTGATATAACGAGGCACCTTCCCCTAAAAAGATAATAGTTTCAGTGTTTTTACATTCTTTTAATAATTTGATAAAGTTATGAATACTTCCTAAAAAATTTTCACAAATTGTTTTACGCTGGCTTCCTTCAAACCTGTAAATTCCCGCAAAAATTTCCTTCATTCGAGCATCAAGAATAGGGCATACAACAGTGTTATAAAAAGGTGCTAACAGAGTCATTGCGTCTAAGGAAGGAACGCCGATAAGAGGTAATCCTTTTGCGAGAGCAATCCCTTTCCATGTAGATAATCCAACCCGTAAACCTGTAAACGAGCCGGGACCTATTGAAATGGCTAATAAATGAATGTCATCAATAGATAATTGAACTTCGGTAAGTAAGGTATCTATTAATGGAACGAGTCGTTCCGAATGTCGTTTTCCTGCATTAATAGATATTTCACCCAATAACTCATTATCAGATAATACAGCAACGGTATTTACATCTGTGCTTGTATCGGCAGATAAAATTCTCATCGTAACAAATAAATATTAGTTTTTTTATTATTTATTAGAAATTTAGCAATAAAAAACTATTGTGATTCTGAAGAAGTTCCTTGGATGTTACTGGATAAGTCAGACAGAAGTTTTTTTAGTTCTTTACCCGCTTTAAATGTGACAACATATCTATGAGGGACATCTACAACAACACCCGTTTTCGGGTTTCTTCCTTTGCGAGGGGCTCTCTTTTTTACCTCAAATACGCCAAAATTGCGTATTTCCCAACGCTTCCCTTCTCCTAATTTCCGGGTGATAATTTCCAGTGCCTTTTCAATTGTTTTAGCGACATCGCTTTGGGTGAACCCTAAATCCTCGGATATTTGATTCACAAGGTCTCTCTTCGTTAGTGTGTTTGCCTGAGCTTCTTTTTCTGGTTCCATGGGTTGAACTCCTTTATTCAAGGTTGTTTTTTTCTAAATCCTTTTGTAAAATGTATTTAATCATTAATCATAGCCTTTATGCAAGTTTTATTGCGACAAAAAAATATTTTTAACGAATTTTTTTATAGAAGATTTTACTATGGGAAAGAAAAAAATTTTTTTATTAATGTTGATTGTGTTGGTTCTTGAAATTTATATAGGTGTAAATTTTTTTTATTGGGCGGATAAAATTTTAAGAAAACCTATACCGATTGGGGAAATAACAAAAGTGCCTGATGAAGAGGGTTGGATTGATTTGCTATCCCCAGAAAATAGAGGTTATTGGAAAAATGTTACAGATGATATGAATATTTTTGAAATTCAAGATGATGGTGTCTTACATATATTTGGAAAGACATGGTATCCCCTAAGATATGTCGGTTTTTCTCAAAGAACTTTTTCTGATTTTCAATTACATCTGGAATTTAAACTTACCAAAAGAGCCAATAGTGGGGTTTTTCTGCGTTCGCAAATCAATGACCCTGTGTATCGTGGATTTGAAATACAGGTTCTTGAAGATTATGGAAAACCGCCGAATAAAAACAGTTGCGGGGCTATTTATGATATTACCACGCCTATGTATAATATGTCTTTTCCTGTGGGGCAATGGAATTCTTATGATATTACCCTTCAAGGGTCTGAAGTAAAGGTTGTAATGAATGGCTGGCTGATTGTTCATACTTTTTTGGATAAGATGACCACGCCATTAGGAAAATTCCCGGTGGCATACGCATCATTACCGAAAGAAGGATACTTATTATTACAAGACCATGGGGGAGAAGTGTGGTATCGAAATATCCGTATTAAACCATTGAGTTAAAGATAATAAAAAAATTTTAAAAAAATAAAAAACATGATAGTCTTAAAAAAGACTTGTTTTTGCTCTATACAATTAAATAAACAGAAATAAAAGGGGATTTTGGTATGGAACATAAAATCTCATTCAAAGGTTTTACTCTTATTGAACTGTTGGTGGTTATCGCTATTATTGGGATTCTTGCAGCGATTTTACTTCCAGCTTTGGCAAGGGCTCGCGAGGCGGCAAGACGGTCTTCCTGTCAAAATAACCTTAAACAGATGGGTGTTATTTTTAATATGTATGCTAATGAGGCAAAGGGAGAAATGTTCCCATATATGAAATTGTTCAATTGTGATGGAAGTTTTGCAAGAGATGCCACATTTGATGGTGCTTTGCTTTATCCTGAATATTTAACAGATGTAAATATCCTGGTATGTCCATCTGATTCTGATGCAGAAAATGTTCGCAAAGCCTTTCACAAGGATAATAATCTCGAACAACCTGTTGAACCTTGTAGATTAGCGAGAGGAAGTTATTATTATTTTGGTTGGGCACTTCATCCCGATGTGGTTTTAATTCCTGGTGTGCAAGTTCCAACGGATATAAGCCAGATAAATTTAAACGACCCTTTAACAACCGCCTTACAATATGTCAAGACAGATATTGTTTTACAAGCATATAAGATTTATGATTCAGGTGTTCCTCTTCAAGAGAGGATAGATGCAAAATTAAAGGACTTAGGTCCTGTTCCGCGATTAAGAATGGGTATAGAGCGATTTTTAATAACAGATATTAATAATCCTGCGGCATCCTCAAAAGCAGCGAGTGAAATTCCTGTTATGTGGGATGAAATTGCGGTTTATGGAGGTGCTTCAACCTTTAACCATGTGCCAGGTGGAGGGAATTGTTTGTATATGGATGGGCATGTAGAATTCCTTCGTTGGCCAAGCAAATATCCTGCGGATATATTAGGGATGTTAGTTTCATTTCTGTTCTAATAATGTGTTAATTTATAATTGGATTGTTTCTTTCATATAAGAAGGTGGGTTTTTGTTTTAATAAATATTATTACAACGAAGGAGTTTTGTATGCTGGATTTTTTAAAGGAAAAAGATGTTCGTTCTCGGTTTAACTTATTTCCTGTTCGTGTAGTATGGAAGAGCGAGTCCCTGCAAAATATTGATTTGGAGGGATTGCTTTCCAACCCCCAGAAAACTGTATCTATTAAATATGAGGGAGATGAGCCTCCAGCATTTGTATTAGATTTTGGCAGAGAAATTCATGGAGGAATTCAATTGGGTCAGGGAATGGTCAGAGATAAAACCCCATTGCCTTTGAAAATTACTTTTGGTGAGTCTGTAGTTGAAGCAATGGGAGAGCCAGACCAAGACCATGCTATTCATAACGGCACGGTTTTACTCCCCTGGTATGGATATAATGAAGTAGGAACGACAGGGTTCCGTTTCGTGCGGATAGAGATGATTAAACCAAAAACAGAATGGCTTTGCACAGGTATTAAAGCCATTGTATTAATTCAAGATTTGGAATATTTAGGGAGTTTTAATTCGAGTGATGAGTTCCTGAACAAGATATGGAAAACAGGTGCTTATACTGTTCATTTGTGTTTACAGGATTATTTATGGGATGGGATAAAAAGAGACCGATTAGTATGGATTGGTGATATGCATGTGGAGACAGTCGTATTAAGTTATCTTTTCGGGTATAACGCTACTATTGAGAAAAGTTTAGATTTCGTCCGCGATAATACACCTCTGCCCGGTTGGATGAATGGTATTAGTTCTTATTCGCTATGGTGGGTGATTATTCAGGAATACTGGTATTTTATGTTTTCAAGAAAAGAATATATGGAACAGCAGAGAGGCTATTTAAAAGGTTTGGTCCAACAAATGCTAAAATGCGTTGATGAAAATGGTAAGGAGATTTTACCAGAAGCAAGGTTTTTGGATTGGAGTACAGCGGAAAATAAAGATGCTATTCATTCTGGATTGCAATCTTTGCTATATTGGGCGTTTACTTGTGCGGAGAATTTGTTACGAGAACTGAACGAAACTGATTTGGTTGTACAATGTTCGAAAATAAGAGAACAAATGAAAAAATATCGAGCCCCGGAACATCAGGTCAAACAATCTCGGGCGTTAGGGGTTATTGCTGGATTGGAAAATCCTGTTCGGGTGAATGAAGAATGTTTTAAGAAAGACCCCTTGTCAGGATTGTCTACTTTCTACGGTTTTTATGTGTTGCAGGCAAAGGCAATGGCAGGGGATTTAGCCGGAGGATTAGACTTGATTCGTAATTATTGGGGACCAATGCTAAATATGGGTGCAACAACTTTCTGGGAACATTTTGATGTTCGCTGGTTAGAAGGAGATGTCGTGCCAATACATGAGGTTGTCCCACAGGGTAAAAAGAGCATACATAAAGATTTTGGGGAACATTGCTATATAGGATTAAGACACAGTCTTTGTCATGGATGGGCTTCTGGACCGACAGCGTGGTTAATTCAATATATTCTTGGAATTCAACCTATCGCTCCGTCATGTAAAAAAATACGGATAGTGCCTTATCTGGGGGATACTTTGGATTATGCAGAGGGAGCCATGCCCACACCTTTTGGACTTGTTTCGCTTCGACATGAAAAAGATAAAGAAGGGAAGATAAAAACGCAATTTAAAGCACCTAAGGAAGTAGAAATAATTTTAGCAGGAAGTAAATAAGATAAGAGGATGAAAAACTATTATGATACAGGATGTTATCAATGCCTCATTTCTTGCAATTATTGAAGGGATAACCGAATTTTTGCCCATCAGTAGTACAGGACATTTGATACTCGCAGAGAACTGGTTCCCTTTGCAAGGAGATAAAACTTTTCAGGATACCTTTCTTGTCGTTATTCAATTTCCCGCTATATTAGCGGTATTACTCTATTTTTATAAAACATTGCTGCCTCCACTTAATAACACAGATGAGATGAAAAATTGGTTTTTTCTCTGGGTTAAAATAGGGATTGCATTCATACCTGCGGGAATTCTTGGCTTTTTATTAGATGATATTATTGATTATTATCTTTTCAATACAACAACAGTGCTTATATCCCTTATTATAGGGGGGATTATTTTAATAGGGATTGAAAAATTACAAATCGGAGGCAAAGGTTATAATCAAGTAACAGAATTAACAGTCTTATTTTGTCTTGGAGTAGGTTTATTCCAGTGCATTGCAATGATACCGGGTGTGTCGAGGTCTGCGGCAACAATTATAGGTGCCATGATAATAGGTGCTACGCGAAGTGTTGCGGTCGAATTTTCTTTCTATCTGGCTATTCCGACCTTATTAGGTGCTGGCGGATTAAAACTATTAAAGCATGGATTTCATTTTAGTTTTAATGAATGGATTGTATTAATATCTGGCTCGATAATTTCTTTTGTTGTGGCTTATTTTGTTATTGCTTTTTTCTTAAAATATATCAAAACACATGATTTTAAGATTTTTGGTATCTATCGGATTTGTTTGGGGATTATAATCTTTATAATCTTTTATTTAATATAAAAAACCCCTTTCTCTCAAAGAGAGAAAGAGGTTTTTTAGAATTTTTGAAGGAGAAAGAGATCTTTATTGAAGAGAACTGTATAGTTTTTGTACTGTTGATTTGGGCTCGGAGGACAGTTGTTTTTCTGCTAATTTAACAACAACTTGTTCAAGATCTGCAGGTCTTGCAGAAGTAATTTCCTGTTCAATTTGGGCTACAACATTAGGTGGAAGTCCTTCCTGAAATCCCCATACGGGTGTGACGGCTTCAGGTTTTATATTCTGGAATACGCCAATATTTTTACCATCAAGTGTTCTGTAATAAACGCCCCAAGAACCTTTCATGAGACATTCTGCCCATTTGTTTACAGGAGTTCCTAAGGAGTCTTTCACATTGATTTTTGCATAGAAATACTCCTGTCGTTTTCCTATTTCAATTTCATCTTGATAAAGTTTGGTAAATTCCTGTTGAAGTTCTGGTGTTATCCAATTTGAAGTTTCGGCTTTTTGTCGTAAAGATTCTGCGCGTGCTAATCGTTCATGAACGGAATACTTTTCAGGTGTTAAGGGCAAAGATTCCTTAATCTGGATAATGAGCTTATCAATATCAAGTAAAAAGGATTCTTTTATAGCAAGGCTTCTTGCATTGGCTTCTTCCAGTTGTCCTACCTGATTGGTAAGTCTTTCTATTTCTGCTAAAAGTCCTGTTTGACGGGCTTTAATAATTTCAGTTTCATTAACCAGATTATCATATGCTTCTTGAGCAGAAACATATTGTTCGTTTTTCGCGGCAATATCTGCTTCTACTGCTTGTAATGCCGACTGCCGTTCGGTTATTTTTGCGTTTACGCCATCCAACTCTTGTTGGGCAGACTTAATTTTATTTGAGATATCTAATAATTCATTTTGCAATTTCTGGACTTCCTCCGGATTTAATTTGGAACCGGGAGCATTCTCATGGATGTCAGAATATCTGTGTATAATTTCATCTCGCTGTTTCAATTGGTTTTCTAACGCGGCGATTTCCTGTTTTGCGGGATTTGGAATAGGTAGATAATTTGATAAGAATGGACCCGCAATTATACCAATAATCAATGCAATAATTGCGGCAATGGGTGCCATCGGAATTTTAAATTTCTTTTTCTTAGCCGGTGCAGCAGGTGCACCTGTATCTGTAGGAGGTTGTGTAGAAGTTGTAGGTGCAATTGGGGGTGTTACAGCCACACCGGACCCTGCTGTGAATTCCGGAATAGGTGTTTCTAAACCGGGACCAATGGGTGCTCCAAAAATATCCGTTCCTAATCCTTCTATGCCTGCAGGAGCAGATGAACCACCACTTTGCACTCCACCAAATCCCACAGCGGGTGAACCAAAATCAGGCGACGGTGTCTGAGCACTTCCAAAAATAGGAGTTTCTATAATTTGTGTTGGTGCCGTGGCGACAGTTTCGGAAGGAGGTGCAGATTTCAGGTCGAATACGCCTCCTTTACTACCACCGCCAAAAGCACTATCACCTAATGGAGTTTCTAAACCTGATTCAAGACTAATAGGACCCGGTCCTATTTCAGGAGTTTCCGGGGAGAAATCACTGTCAGCAGCAAGGTCCTGGAAGGAAGGTTTTTTCGTTCCAGGCTGTGAGGGTGTCGAAAGAGAACCTAATGCCGAGCCACCTAATTTATCAAATTCTGTTGGAGTTGTTTTGATATTACCACCTGTCGGTTCCGGCACCACAATATCTATATCGCTGATAGGAGGTAATCCTCCTTCAAAGTCATCACTTCCTTTTGCTTTTTTGAAAGCGTCGGAATCGAAAGAAGATAATGGAGGAAGTTGACTGCTTAGGTCAGAAACTTCACCTGTATCAAAATCACTTAAAGGTGGAAGATTTCCCAATCCTGAATCCGCACTGGGAATTTCTTCCTTTTTCTTTTTTTCTTCTTCGGGAGAAAGGTTTTCAAATTCAGACATGTTTCATCTCCATAATTATAATTCGTTTGTAATCTTCAATTTTAGTTTATTTTTAATTCTATCATTTTTTATATCTTTTGTCAAGAAAATTGTCAACAATTTATAATATATTATTATCTTATTTTAACAAAAATTGCAATTTGCAAACGAATAATCATGTTTAGGGTTTTACTACCCCAATAGTCAACAATATATTAGCATAAAGACGCTGGTCACCGGTAACAATTTGTAAGCAGGTATCTGAAGAGGATGCACAATCGTAAAAATCAAATCGGTCTAACTTAATCAATGATAAATGGGGCAGGGATTGACGAAATTCTTTATAAATTTCCGGTTCTTCTCCTGTGTTAGGCATCATTACATACGCTTCTTCAATCTCTACTGCAGTAAGCAGTGTATCGAGGACTTCAGTTACTTTTACAATTCCCGGAGCAAGATTAAGATAAACAGTCTCTGCAGATACCCCTTCTTTTGTGCTGGCAGGGTAATTCCCATCTGTAATTAAAATTTTTGAACCGTGACCGGCACCTGCAATAGCATAAAGAATTTCAGGATGTAAAAGTCTGTGTTTAAGCATATCCATTCCCTTTATCTTATGATTTTAGTTTTCAACAGGCATATAGGAAGGCACTGCCAATTTTCCGCCTGTAGAAATTTTCTGTATTTCTTTTAATAATTTTTCATCCGCGGTTTGTATTCGAGAAGAAATCATTTGATATGTTTTTATATCTCCCAAAGCAAGAGAAGATTGAGCAATATACCACAATGCTTCAATTCCATAAGGGACAAAATTCTTTTGTTTTACTAAAAAACTTACGGGTGTTAGATGTTCTATAGATTCGTTAAATTTTCCCATATTAAACAATGTTTTTCCAAAAGAAAGCCATGTTTCAATTTCTTCTTCATTCATGAAGGAAATTTGTTTTTCTAAAACTCCAGATTTTCTTTTAATCCTATCATATATTTTCATCAATTCTTGATATTCTCTTTTTGCACCAGGGTAGTTTTTCATTATTTCTTCATAAGTTACTGCAAGATTATATCGAACTCGTATTGTATTGGGATTATAGTACAATGTGCTGCAGAATATAGTCTCGTTATCTTTCCACTCTTGATTTCGAAGGTAAGTTAAATAAAAATAAAAAAGGGTTATAATGATAAGTAAGATATTTATTGCAGGGAGTATATATTTTTTATAAGAGTTTTGCGAAGTCAGAGGTTTTATATAGTAGCAAATTATCTCCAAAACACACCACCAGAAACCTATCATAGGTGTATACATCCAATGTTCTGCTTGGGGTGCATTCAATGTAAAAAAACCTGAGATAGGGAACCATGTAATTAAAAACCATAAAATACTTATAAAAACTCTATACAGTTTGTTTTTCCATGACCAATAAGCAATTAGACTGATGATGATTAAAAAAGCGTATCCAAGTAATGCTGTCCAATAGGGGGTGTTCTCAAGGGTTTGTTCCATATGTAAACCAAAAGGAAAAAAAAGAATTCGAATATAAAAAGCGAAAGATTGCCCGATTTCTACAATTTTATCGCCCCATGTTTTAATGATAGAAACCGACTTTTCTGAAAAGTTTAGTAGGGTCATTCGTAAAACAATATAGATTGCAGAAACTATTACAGAGAGTAAAAGAGGAAGCCATTTTTTTATTTGCTGGAAACCTGGTGCTTTTTGAAAATTTTGAATATTGGGTGTAAAAGGTATTATGAGTAAAATTAAAAGAGGAAAAATATTGCTGGATTCTTTACTGAGTAGTCCCAAAGTAAAAAATAATGGACAGGCGATTAGATATAGTTTTTTTCGCAGTCCCTTTTCTCCCTGTAAATACTGGATACAAGAAATAACCCCTGCTAATAGGAAAACAGCAGACATCATATCTGCACGACCACTAATGTAGGTAACGGCTTCTGTAGGAATAGGATGAACAGCATAAATTACACCTGTCCAGAAAGAAACAAAAAAAGGGGCTTTTAGTCGGTTTAGTAATAAAAATACAAGGATAACGACACATGCATGCCAAAGGCTGTTGGTTATATGAAAAACTAAGGGAGAAATTACAGGAAATAAAGAATTTTCCTTTTCCTGTTTATAGGACAGAAGGTAATCAAGCATAAAGGAAACAGAAACCAGAGGACGATAGAAATTTCCCTGCCCCCTTCCAAAAGCGTGCTGGTCTTCGAGAAAAAGTTGAAAAATCTTTTTAGGGTCTTGAACATGTTTGTGCATAAGGACTGACGAAGCATCATCCCAAACCCAGTCATTATTTAATGTATTGGCATAAGCGAGGAATGTTATACAAAGTAAAAGGAAAGAGTAGAAGAACTTTTCCGATAAGGAAAGAACAATACCTTCTTTAATTTCATTAGAATGTTCCCATGTCTCTTTTGACAAATTATCGGTCATTTTTGAAATCAATTTTTTAGTCGGTTTTACTAACCTTTATTTTTAGGTCCGGGGACTATCCATGTATCGTTTGCAGGAATGTAGAGTATCTCAACGGATTGTTGGTCTCCAATAACCCGAACTATGCGAAGTTTGGCTGGTTCTTTTTGTTTTGTCTGTGGGTTTTCAGGCTCGTAAAATTCTTCACCTTCGCGAACTTTAAAATTTTCTGTTTTATTTGTTTTGGTATCCGTTACATTAAGGAATACATACAAATCATTTTCTGCTTGTAGAAAGCCTGTAACTTCAACACGAGGGCGAGAGAGCATAAGTTCTGCCCTTTCCTTTAATCGGGCATATTTCCCATCAGGAGCCGAGGCTCCGGGACGCAAAACATCATAAATATTTATTCCTGCGATAACAAGAGCCCACCTCTGGTTATCTCTTGCTTTTCTTATATTTTCTTCTATCTCCGGAGCAATTCGGCTTATAGCGATTTTGCCGTTCTCAATTGCGGAGTATTTCGCTTTAATTCCTCGAAAATTATTTACAATAGTATCTTGTTGATCTTGCGGCAGACGGGTATTATTTACTACAGCATCTACCCATGGCTGGATTGCAGAACGCATTTCAGACTGTATCTGTTCCGGACTTGGCGGAGGGGGTTCTTGTTGGGGAGGAGGGGGGGGAGGTGGTTTGGAACAATTGATATTAGAAATAGAAATAATTCCAAGTGCAATAAATATAAATACATAAGCAAATCGTCTTAAAAACAAATTACTTTTTTTCATATTTTATCCATCCTCTATTTGATGTTTATGCTTCTATTTAATGTTATCATAGAAAAATGGTGTATCACAAAATATAAATTGAATTTCACCGTTAGAAAGTTTCATTTGAAAACAAATGAAATAAATGAAAATGATTTTATTGTGTATAATTTTGTAAAATCGTATATGTTTAAGTTTTAATTAATTTTTTTAAGTTTATTAAAGAAAGGGAATAAATGAGGATTCTAATTGTTGATGATGACTTAGATTTAGCAGAACTTATAAAGGTTAAATTACAAAGCGAGGGACATCAGGTTGATGTTATAAACACCGGGGAAGGTGCTTTTGAAAAGGCAAAAAGTTATAAACCGGATGTTGTGCTTCTGGATATTATGCTTCCCGGGGTTACTGGTTATCAGATATGTCGTAAAATCAGAAGAGACCCTGAAATTTATAAAACAGCTATACTTATCTTAACAGCATTAGGAGAAGAACCTGAGGTTCTGCATGGTTTGGAACAAGGGGCAGATGATTATCTGGTTAAACCCTTTAAATTAGAACGGTTAATGGACAAGATTTCATCTTTAGGAGTGTTAATAGCCTCTGTAAATAGTCGAAATCAGATAACTAATTTTCCCGGTACGGATGCAATCAAAAGAGAAATTAACCATAAATTGGCAAGGGGCGAACAAATAGCGGTTGTATATGTAAACATGACAGGTTTTAAACCGTATTGTGTTTCACGGGGTCCGGAAGGACAGAAACGAGCCTTAACTTTTCTTGCAGACCTTATGGTAGAAGTAAAAAAGAGTTTGGGTATTTATGAATGTTTTATGGCTCACATGGGAGGCGAACACTTTGTCATTTTATTAAATGCTTCAGATGTCGAAAAATTTTGTGAAGCCTTAATTACATCATTTGACCAGAAAAAAAAGGAATTATACACTTCCCAAGAATATGAGCATGGATATATTCTTGCCGTAGATAGGAACGGAACGGAGATAAAATGCCCATTGATGGCACTGTCTTTAGGTGTTGTGCATAATCAGTTCCGTCCTTTCCGAAATGCAAAGAAAATGTTTGAGGTGCTGGCACAGGTCCGACAAAAAGCCCAACCTGTCAACGGGAAGAGTATCTATTTTATTGACCGCCGACATACAGACCGATAAAAAATTAAACTTTTATAGATAAATAATGTAAGGATAAAAAAGTTTCTGTGGTGCATATCCGAGAAATTCGTGAAGCGGATATAGAGAAAGCAGTAGAATCTTTAGTCCATGCTTTTTATGATGATGGGTTGGTTTGTTATATGTTCCCTGAGGAAAAATTCCGTAAGGAATTTATAACATGGACATACGAGCGTTGGCTTCGACTTTTAATGACATTTAATTCCGTTTTTGTTGATGAAGATGTTCAAGGTGTTGCGGGTTGTATCCCCCCGTCTCTCTATCCACATATCCCTTTCCACTATATTATAAAAGCAGGATTTTTTCGGGCTGTGCCTAAATTAATATTCCGAAATTTTTGGCGACCTTTGCGTGCTTATTGGGATAATCAAAGTAGAACCCGAAGTGAGGTAAAAGAGCCTACATGGATTTTGGATATTCTGGGAGTACACCCTTCCGCACAGGGAAAAGGAATTGGAAGTGCTTTAGTTCAACATTTAATTTCCTGTGCTAATCGGGACAAAGTTCCTGCTTATGTGATTACGCATAAGGAAAAAAATATTATCTTTTATGAAAAAAATGGGTTCACACTTCTTAATAAAAAATATTCCCTCCCTGGGGGTCCTCCAACTTGTTCCCTAATTTATAAACCTTTATAAAAAATATCTCTTTATATTTTATTGGGCTCTTAAAAAGAAAAAATTTCCTTTGAAAGGGGAAAAAATATCTTTGTTTTCAAGCATACAAAAAAAGCAAAATGGGTTAAGTGCTTGTTTTCTTGATAGATACAAAAGTTTATTCATGTGGCATATCATTTGCTAAATAAAGAACCAAAATCTAAAAATGGTTACGATAAATGGTCAATGGAATAGGAAAAATAAGTGCTGAAACGATGTTAATTTCTGCAATGAAAGTAGCAGAAATTAATCATCGGTATATTGCTAATAATATAGCCAATGCGGATACGCCTGGATACACACAAAGGGAATTGGATTTTCAGAAATCTCTCAACGCCGTATTGCAAGGGCGAGGGGGTATCGTTCTCCGCACGAACCACCCTCGCCATATCCAGATAGAGAAAGAAGGAGTAGTCGTAGAAAAAAGAAGGAATGTATTAAAAAACGATTTTAATTCGGTGGATATTGATGAACAGATTGCAAAACTGACAGAAAATACAGGAAAAGCCACCGTTTATGCGGCATTATTAGCCAAGAAATTCAGTCAATTAACAACCATTATTAATGATTTGAAGAGATAGCATTATGCAAGTAGAAGGAATTTCAGCATGGGATATAGCCCTTAGTGGGATACGGGCTCAACGGCTGAGAATGAATATTATCGCAAATAATATTGCTAATGCGGAGACCACCCGAACAGAAAAAGGAGGAGGTCCCTTCCGCCGTCAAATGGTTCTTTTAAAAGGATATGAATTGGGCAAGAATGTGTCATCAAAACAAGCAGGGGTAAAAGTTAAATCCGTAATTTATGATATGTCACCATTCAAAGAAGTATATGAACCTGAACATCCGGATGCCAATGAGCAAGGCATTGTAAAATATCCTAATGTGCAACTTGCAAATGAAATGGCAGACCTTGTTTCTGCTCAACGAGCCTATGAAGCCAATATTGCGGTTTTCGTAGCAAATCGGCAAATACGACAAAGAGCATTGGAAATTTTGCAAAGATGAGTATTAAAAGATTTTTTTATGATAAAATAATGATATGATACATATAAGAAAAAGTTTAAGGAAATAATAAAGAGGTGATACCCCGTGGATAACATTGATTCAATTCACAATATAGGGCCAATAAAACCTAAAGTAGATATACCCTCGGTAAGTCCTGTTAAGACTACACCGGTTGAAAGCAAAACCTCCTTTAAGGATATATTGGTTGATGCTGTGTCTGAGGTTCAGAAATTACAAGATGAAGCAGATACAACAATAAAAAAATTAGTTTCGGGTGAGATAAAAGATGTGAGTGAAGTAATGGTGGCGGTTCAACGGGCAGATACTGCCTTTCAAACCCTGATGGCAGTTCGAAATAAAGTAATAACGGCGTATGAAGAGATAATGCGAATGCAAATTTAGTATTTGACATAAAGTCAAATACCCTGTGATTTGAACCATCAAATCCAGGAAATGGCGGAGGTAAAAATTGAATAATTTTTCCTAAAATTTTGTCGAAAAATCTTGACATAATACACTATATATTGTATTATATAAATAGAAATAGTCTATTAGTTTGGTTTTGTCTGTTGTGTTTAATTAAAATATATACAATATGATGATGAAAAATAAAAGAAAATATATAGTGTATTTATGGAAACAATTTTACAATTCATAAATGGAATAAGAGAATTCTGGGCTAAGTTAACGCTTAGTGCTAAAGTTATTATTGGGGTTTCTTTTTTTATAGTTTTTTTAGGTTTGTTATTAATTATATTTATTGGAACCCAACCTCAATATACAATTTTGTCTGCAGGACTTTCTCCGCAAGAAGTATCCAAAATAACAGATATATTATCCCGTCAGGGAATTCAATATCAGTTAGGGGATAACAATACAAGTGTTTTGGTCCCAATAAATCAACGAAGTAAAGCACAGTTATTGCTGGCAGAAAGTGATTTGCCTGTGGGTAGACCTGTTCCTCCGGGATGGGAATTATTTTCCACAACGGAACTGATGACCAATCAGTGGTTGCAGAATGTAAAATTTATGAGGGCTCTTCAAGGAGAAATACAAAAACAATTAAATGCTTTTGATTTTGTGAACAATAGTTATGTTCTTATTCGAGAAGCGAAGGAAGAATTATTTGTTTCCGAACAAAAACCCTCAGAAGCAGCGGTTACGCTTGATATTAATAGACCTCTTACAAAACAGGAAGTGAAGGCTATAGTTAGTATTGTAGACCATGCCGGTGGAGCCAATCTTCACCCTGGAAATATTACAGTAGTTAGCACCAAAGGAGATGTGTTATATTTACCTCCACAGGCAGGTTTTGCTTCTCTTGCAAGTTCCAAATTGGAGTTATTGACCGAATGGGAGAAACAGCGAGAGATGAAAGTAATGAATAAATTACGGGAATTAGGAGTTCGGGGAACCGTTTCTGTCAGTGCAAAGATAAATTTTGATAGTTCTGAAGAAGTCGAAGAAAAAGTAAGTGAAGGAACAGAAATAAGCACATCTACAACAGAAACTACCAGTGAAACAACGGAAAAACCTCCTGAAGGTGCTCCTGGCGTAGTTGCCAATGTTCCTGAAGCCACAGTTCCTGGGGCTACCTCTTCTAAGGAAACGACAACAGAGGAAATTTCCAACTATGAACCATCTCGTTTAACAAGGAAAAAGAAAAAGGAAGGAGGAGATGTTGAAAAATTCCTTGTAACTGTTATTGTCGAGGGAGATTATCAAGAAACACAGGATGAGCAGGGTAATAAAAAGAGAAACTATATAGGTCTTTCTGAAGAGCGGAAAAAGATGTTTAAAGATTTTGTAATGTCTGCAGTGGGAGAAGGAGAAGTTCCTACAGAAGTATTGGTTTATGACCAGCCCTTTGGTATTTCCGAATTAGAGACAGGAATTCCTAAAACCGAAGAAATACCATTCCAATGGAGAACATGGATAACGCCTATTACAATCATTATTCAATTATTAGTTATTTTTGCCGTCTTTCTGTTATTAAGGTCATTTTTGAGAAGTACCGTGGTAGAGAAAAAAGAAGTAGAAGAAGAAATGGAACCGATTGAATTACCGGGTGTGTCAAAAGAAGATTTAAGAAGACAAGAAGTGGCTCGGGAAGTGGCTCGGGTCTCTATTGAAGAACCCGAAACTGCAGCCGCTTTAATCCGTTCATGGCTAACAGAAGGAGAAGAGTAATACGGCACCGAAAAAAGATACAAAAGAACCCGAAAAATTAACAGGTCGTAAAAAAGCGGCAATACTGCTGGCATGTTTGGGACCCGAACATGCCAGTAATATTCTTGCACATTTAAGAGAAGCAGAGATTGACCGCCTGACACTGGATATTGCCTCTATGGGAACGATTGACCCAGAAATAAAAGCAAAAGTATTTGACGAGTTTTTTCAGATGGCAGAAGCAAAACGATTTGTGGCTGAGGGAGGTATAGAATTAGCAAAGGAATTATTAGAGAAATCTTTTGGTGCACAAAAAGCCGTAGAGATATTAGGTCGTTTGTAAAGCTCTTTGCAAGAAGTCCCCTTCCAATTTTTGAAGAAAGCGGACCCTGCCCAGATTAGTAGTTTTATTCAAGAAGAGCATCCTCAAACCATCGCTTTGATATTAGCCCATCTTGAACCCAAAGTTTCTGCCCTGGCTCTTTCTTCATTGCCTCCTGAAACCCAAACCGATGTGATTTATCGAATTGCAACTATGGACCGAACTGCTCCCGAAATTATTCATGAAGTAGAACATGTGCTGGAACGAAAGATGGCAGCTGTATTTACCCAAGGATTTACTTTTGCTGGAGGTGTGAAAGAGGTAGCAGAAATACTTAATCTTGTTGAACGCTCTGCGGAAAAGAATATTATGGAAAAATTACAAGAAAGAGACGCAGATTTAGCAAATGAAATTAATAAGTTGATGTTCACTTTTGATGATTTAGTTTATGTGGATGATGCAGGTATTCAAAAGGCATTACGGGAAATTGATTCTAAAGATTTAGCGTTAGCATTGAAGTCGTCCACTGATGAAGTAAAAGAAAAAATATTCAAAAATATGTCCGAGCGTGCTCGTGAGATGTTAAAAGAAGAAATTGAGTTTATGGGTCCTGTTCGACTGAAAAATGTGGAAGAGGCACAGCAAAGAATTGTGGCGGTTATACGTCGATTAGAAGAATCAGGTGACCTTATTATTACGGGAAGAGGAGAAGGTGGAGGAGAAGAAATTCTTGTTTAGCAATCAGGATAAATATACCTATGTCTCAATTTAAAAAAACACAAAAAGTTATTGCGGAAAATGCCGAGGTAAAGTTTTTATCTCGGGATGATTTGAAAGAGTTCCCTAAAGAAAGAGAGATATCCGATGACCCTTTAAGTATATATTCTCCGGAAGAATTGCGTACTATGATTTTAGAGCAAGCTCAACAGGAAGCAGAGAAAATTAAACAAAAAGCCTATGAAGAAGGATATAATGAGGGAAAATTATTAGCAGAACAGGAATTCCAACAGTTCCTTGAGGAAACGAATAAAATTCTTCAAGAAAGTATAGAAAAAATTACTCAAGCAAGAACTAATTTTTTGGAACAAATAACCCCTCAAATCCTCAAATTGGTTTTTCAAATTTCTGAAAAAGTAATCTCTGCTCAAGTTCAAACAAATTCGGATATTGTTAAAACAATTGTAAAAGAAACATTAGAGCAATTTATTGATAGTCAGGAGATTTCTTTACACATTCATCCAGATGATTATTCAATTATTGAGGATGAAATTAAGTCCCGAATAGGGGATGAAAATATAATGCAAAAGGTTATTTGGGTTCCCGATGAAAGGATAGAAAGGGGAGGATGTATAGCAGAAACAAAAACACAGTTCCTAGATAATCAAATATCTTCACGATTAGAATTAATTGTTGAAAAAATTGTTAGCCTTGCGAGGGAAAATGGTGTTGACATTTAAGCCCTATATAGATATTGTTCAAAAAACAGAGCCGTTTCATATTTGTGGCAAGGTGAAGAATATTACGGGGCTAACGATTGAAGTTAGTGGTCCGGAAATGAGAATTGGGGACCTATGTTATATATCATCAAGGGATAGGAAAAATTTAATACCTGTGGAAGTGGTAGGTTTTCGGAATGACCATTACCTTGTAATGCCTCTGGACGAAGTTCAAGGTTTAGGACCTGACTATATTTTAATTCCAACTTTTCAATCGAGAAAAGTTCCTGTTGGAGATGCCTTTCTGGGAAGGGTTATTGATGCTCTCGGTAATCCTATAGATGGGAAACCTTTCCCTAAAGTCAATGAAAAAAGGTCTCTATATACAAATCCTCCATCTGCCGTATTCCGTCCTCGTATCACAGAACCATTAGCAACAGGTATAAAATCTATCGATGGGTGTGCTACCTGTGGTAAAGGACAGCGTGTAGCGATTCTTTCAGGGAGTGGAGTTGGGAAAAGCAAATTGATTGGTATGATTGCACGAAATACCAGTGCAGATATAAATGTTATCGCCCTTGTGGGAGAACGAGGGAAAGAAGTTCGCGAATTTATTGATTTAGATTTAGGTGAAGAAGGAATAAAAAGGTCGGTGGTTGTCGTTGCGACATCTCATGAATCTGCATTAAGGCGAATTAGTGCAGGTTTTGTGGCGACAACCATTGCCGAATATTTTCGCGACCAGGGTGCCGATGTATTGTTGATGATGGATTCTATAACAAGGTTTGCCATGGCACAACGAGAGGTAGGCTTATCTATCGGAGAACCTCCAACTACGAAAGGATATACCCCTTCCGTGTTCAGTCTTTTGCCCCGTATTTTAGAACGGGTAGGAACATCCGAAAAAGGAACTATAACAGGTTTTTATACAGTCCTTGTGGAAGCAGATGATTTGAATGACCCTATAGGAGATGCTGTTCGAAGTATTACCGATGGACATATTTCTCTATCACGGAATCTGGCTTCGCGTGGACATTATCCCGCGGTAGATGTTTTAGAAAGTATTAGTCGTTCCATGATAGAAGTTACATCACCCGAACATCGGCTCCTTTCGAATAAGATACGAAATATTCTGGCTACTTATCGTGATGCAGAAGATTTGGTAAATATCGGGGCTTATGTTACCGGGTCAAATAAAGAGATTGATGAAGCACTACGGCTCATGCCGAAAATAAGAAAATTTTTAACCCAGGATTTGTATGAAAAGGTTCACTGGGACCAAATACTACCACTAATGAAGGAGGCACTCAGTTAGTTGTTATGAACCGAAGAGACTTTCAGCGTTATGACCCCTTAATAAGAATTCGTAAAACACAAGAACAATTATGTGCCCAAAAATTAGCGGAAACATTGATGAAAATACAGAATATTGAAAAGGAAATAGAAAACACAGAACAATTACAAAAAGACAACATGTCGCAAATTCAAACCATGCAAAAAAAATCACAGAAAGTAAAAGAAATTTCAGATTCCTTTGAATATATTGTATTTTTAGGTAAGCAAAAAGAGTTGTTAGAGAAGAAGAAAAGCGAATTAGAAGATATAGCCAATACGCAAAGAAAAGAATTGGAGCAAATTATGATAGAAGAAAAAATGCTCCAAAAATTGAGAGAGAATAGAGAAAAAGTTTTTCGTAACTGGGTTCAAAAGGAAATTCAAAAGAATACAGATGATTTAAGTGGAACACGATTTTTAATGAAGATTAAAGAAGCCCTATGATATAAAAGCATGGTGTCGAAATATAGGAAATAAAAATATGCGATTTCTCTTGATTATTATATTAGCAGTAATATCTTTTGTAGGGACACTGGTAGGAATATTAGCTGTTACCGGCAATTTGTCCAAAGAATCACTTCAGAAGTTAGTGTCCCCTTCACCTGCCACTCAAAAAGTAACAATACCTCAATCCAATGTTCAAGAAGATACCATTGCCACATTAATTGAGCAAATACAGAAAAAAGAAGCCTCATTAAAACAGAAAGAAGAGGAAATACAGAAAAAAGAGGAAGAAATAAAAGCAAAATCTCAAGAATTACAACAGATGCAGTCGAAAATAGAGTCCATTCAAAAAGAACTTAGTTCAAAATTAGGAGAGGATAAAAAAGAAAAGGCCGTGCAAATGCAAGCCATTGCCGTTACACTTAGCGGTATGAAACCAGATAAAGCCGCGGAACGGTTGAAAACAATGAACCCAGATGAAATTGCAGAAATTCTTTCTTATGTCAAACCTAAGGAAAGAGGAAAAATTGTAGAAGCCTTAGATGCTCAATTAGCAGCACAGGTGCTTCAAGCCCTACAAAAAGTGCAACCTCCTTCTACTCCCTCCTCATAAAAATTATCCCTCAATAAAAACAATCTATTTCAAAACCTATTCCTGATTTCTATTGAAATATTAACTTCTTTTTTTATAGGAGAGAACTTATGATTGATAGTGTAATGAATACCCTTTTCCCTGTTGTGTCCGGGGAAACCTCGATAACGGAAACATCTACTCGGGAAAATCCAAACTCTAATGGGAGTGATTTTGGACAGGTTTTGAGTTTGTTAATGGCACAAATGGGTTTAACAGCAATACCTTTTCAGCAGGATAGCAATAATTCTGTAATGGAAGCCGAAGTCCATTCAGAGGCACAGCCAGAAAATATTTCTCCTATTATGGCAAATCCGATTGATACAGAGTTACCCTCTAATGTAACGGGTGGTATTGCAGAAGAAATAATACAATTACCTGCTTCAGATATTGAATGCAATTCTACTGTTGAACAAAAGAATGAGCAAGTAAAAGATTTAACCCTTGTAAAGCCAGAGGTAAAACAAGATATTACTGCCACCCCCGAAACACAAGATGATTTGTTATTGCAAATAGGGAAGGAAGCAAAATTAGATGTTTACTCAAAACCTGAGATACAAGAAAATTTATTATTGCAAATAGGGACAGATTTAGGACAGAAAATTACAGAAGTGCCATTGGAACTAACTTCAATAGAGCCGACAGATGTGATAATAAAAAATTCGGCTCAATTAAATTCTTCGCAAAAAGAAAATCTATCCGCTGATAGTCAAAAAATAATTATTCCTGCAGATTTGGCTCAAATAAGTGAAGTAATGACAGCGAGTTTATCTCAAATTCAGGATAAACTACACATCAAGAACATGGAAATATCTACCCTTGTAAATCCTGAAGAACAGCAAAAACTGGGGCTGTTAAAATTGGGACAAATATCCAACGATAAAAATATCCAAAGTGGTGCAGTAGAAACACAAATAAACACACAACAGAAATATATGGATATATTGGCATATATAAAGCGCTATTTATCGGATAATGCAAATGGGAATCATCAAGACAATCTCCTTTCCAAAGTATTAGAAACAAGGTTAATTTCCGATTCAGGTGAACAAAGCAATTCAAGTTCACAACATAAATCTGATTTGCCGAATACGAACCCTCAAATAGGAATTCTCTCAGAAAAATCCATGAAGATAGGAAATGAAGGAGTTCAAGACAAAACATTATCTGTTATCACGACAGAACCTAAAGAAGTTGTTGCTAACCTATCTTCACTGAGGTCCGTTCTGGCAGAACAGATAAAGTTTGCGGTTCGCTCAGAAACAAAGACAATTACAATAAGATTGGAACCCGAATCATTAGGATTAATGGAGGTTAAGGTTCAGGAAAATTCAGGAAAGATCGGGATTCAACTGACTACTTCTAACAATGATGTTCATAAAATATTAACACAAGGATTACCTCAATTAAGAGAAGTTCTGAAACAAGAAGGTATCTTTGTTAAGGATGTGCAGGTGATTTCAACAGGGACAGCAAGCCTTATGTTAAATCAGGATTTTAATTCACATTCTTTTTCGAGGGAGGTTCAAATAGAACCTACCTCATATCACATAAATAGAGATTCACAACAAACAGTAGAAGAAACAAAACCCATTTCAGATTACCATAATGGTACATTAAGTTTATGGGTATAAAGGAGAAACAATATGAATGCAATGGTTCAATTTAAATCAAATATTTCGGGATTAAATGCCCCGACACCTACTCAAAGAACAGAGGTTTTAAAGGAAATGCAGTCCTTGTATCAGGCGAGAAGAAAAGGACTCCTTCAAGATTACTTAAAGAAAGTTATGGAGTCTACGGGTGCGAAGAGTTTATCTATTGCGAAATCTGCCGAAGCACAATCTACCAGTAATAACACAGGAACAACCCGGACACCATCAAGAGAGATAAGTTCCGATACATTTCTAAAATTACTGGTTATGCAAATGCAATATCAAGACCCCTTAGAACCGGTTCAGAATACAGAAATGCTTGCCCAGTTGGCTCAATTTTCGGCATTGGAACAATCTGTCAAGACAAATACAAATATTGCGTCATTGCAACAAGAAATTCAGACTTTATCTCAAAATGTGCAATTAATGTCTATGAGTGCCAGTCAACAAATGATTGGTAGATATATGAAGGTTCTTCAACAGAGGGCACCTCTATTAAAGGAAAAGTGGATGGAGTATCTATTGAGAATGGAGTTGTCCTTTTCAATGTAGGTTCAAATAAAGTTCCTATTAACCAGGTTCAAAGCGTCCGCATAGAACCAACTAATACAAAGTAAAAGGATATTCATTTGAAATGAAAAGAATAGTTATTAATATAAAAAAATAAACCATAAGGAGATATAACTATGGGTATGGCAATGTTAACAGCAGTGACAGGTTTACAATCACATCAACGCAGGTTGGATGTAATTGCAAACAATATTGCAAATGTAAACACGGTTGGATACCGTTCTTCTCGTGTCCTTTTTCAGGATTTATTTTCTCAATTGTTAAGGGGAGGTTCTGCCCCGGTAGGCAATTTCGGAGGTTCTAACCCTCAACAAGTAGGGTTAGGTGTACGTATTGCAAGTATTGATGTCAATCATCAGCAGGGTTCCCTTTTGTCTACAGGTGTTTCTTCGGATTTGGCAATACAGGGAAATGGATTCTTTGTATTGAGCGATGGACAGAAAACAGCATTTACGCGCGATGGCTCTTTTGATTTAAACTCAAACGGATTGCTTATTGACCCCGCTACCGGTATGCGTGTGCAAGGCTATATTGCTGACGATACAGGAGTCGTGAATACGAACCAGCCACCGCAGGATATTTCTATACCCATTGGAAGTGCAGGGATTGTTCGTTCTACTACTAATGTATACTTAATTGGAAATTTGAATGCCAATGCTCCTACATCTCCTACCCCGACAACAGTAACGAGAACAGTAGAAGTGTATGATTCTTTAGGTACGGCTCGCGAAGTTACTTTAACATTTACAAAACAGGCAACCCCTGCGAATCAGTGGACATGGGAAGCCTTATACGATGGGAATAGCGTGGGTACTGGAACACTAACATTCAGCACTTCCGGCACATTACCATCAGGAACAACAGGAACAGTGACCATTCCCGCAGCATTAATGAATACCACAGGTTCACAACCTAATGATTTGACATTTAATTTAGATTTTACGGAGATTACTCAATTGGCTACAGATAGCACTACGGGTAGTGATGTTACAGTTCGTTCGCAGGATGGTTTTCCAAGAGGTGTCCTTGAAAGTTTTAATATAGGGTCCAATGGAGAAATTGTGGGTGTTTTTAGCAATGGACTTACCCGCGTTTTTGCTCAGGTAGCCTTAGCAACATTTTCCAATGTAGGTGGATTGGTTCGCGATGGAAATAATATGTTCCTTGAAACTCCGGCTTCTGGTGTCGCTCAAGTGGGTCCTCCACGTTCAGGGAGCAGGGGCACTGTCTCTGGTGGCGTTTTAGAAAGTTCCAATGTTGACTTAGGTACAGAATTTAGCTCATTAATTGTAACTCAACGCGGATTTCAGGCGAATGCCCGAACCATAACCGCAGCAGATACACTTCTACAGGAAACCGTCAATTTAGGAAGATAATCTAATACATGATTTTATTAGCAACCAATCTAACTGATTTTCCATTGGGCTGAGGTTTTAAACCTCAGCCTATTTTTTTTTAGTAGAATTGTAATAGCAAAAAATGATTCAATCATGTTAAAATCAAATACGAAGAGGTGTGTTATACTAATACAAGTTATCAGAAATATACATGTATAACGTCATAGAAAAAGGAGTTCTATGGATTTAGCAACTGTAATAGGGCTGATTGCTGGAATATCTTTAACACTCATTTCAATCTTAATGGGGGGGTCAATTGTAATCTTTATTAATATACCTTCTGTTATCCTTGTAGTAGGAGGGACCATCGCATCTACGCTAATCAATTATCCATTGAGTGATGTTTTAAAGGTGTTTAATACTGTAAAAAATTCATTTATTCAGAAACTTACACCTGTAGAAACTTTAATCGAAAAGATTATTGAATTTGCAACCATTGCAAGAAGGGAGGGTATTCTTGCTCTCGAAGGACCTGCAGCAGAATTAGATGATGAATTTTTGCAACGGGGCATACAACTGGCAATTGATGGAACAGCCCCCGAATTGCTCAAAGATATCCTTACAACAGAATTGGCTTTTATGGAAGACCGACACGCATTAGGACAATCCGTTCTAACTGCAATGGCTGCATACGCTCCTGCTTTTGGAATGATAGGAACATTAATTGGTTTGGTGCAAATGCTTGCTACAATGGAAGACCCATCTCAAATTGGTATTGGTATGGCTGTTGCTATTTTAACAACATTATATGGGGCATTAATTTCTAATTTAATTATGTTACCTCTTGCCGGGAAACTAAAAGTGAGAACCGCAGAGGAATTGCTTTTAAGAGAAGTTATTATAGAAGGAATCTTATCCATTCAATCTGGAGATAACCCACGCGTTGTGGAACAAAAATTGAAAGCATTTATAGCACCGGAATTGCGAAAAAAGATAATCACAGGGAAGAAGTAGAAGATTATGGGAAAAGAAAGAAAAAAACAGCCTGAAGGAGAAGGAGGTGCCCCTGGATGGGTGGTCACTTATGGGGATATGATGAGTTTGCTCCTGACCTTTTTTATTCTTTTAGTTTCTTTCTCTACCATAAGTGAAAAAGACTTTAAAAAAGCGATGGGTTCTCTTGAGGGAGCTTTCAGTGTTCTACCTAAAAATCCAGGTGTTTTGGATATGCAAATGATGAATCGAAGAGAACAAGAAAGGAAAATGCAACAGGCAGCCCAAAAAATAGCCGAAGAGTTACAAGTAATGGGACAGGAAAAACAGGTTAAAGTTGAATACGATGCAAAAGGAGGGATAAAAATAACCTTTCCCGACTCTATTTTATTCGATAAAGGAAGTGCAGACCTGAAACCCGAATCGTTTCCTATCATTGAATCTATATCAAAAATATTGGGAGAACTTACGGATGTTTTTATAGAAATAAAGGGACATACAGATAATACACCTATAGTGAATAATCCCAAATACAGAGATAATTATGATTTAAGTTATTATCGCTCAGACCAGGTTATGCGGAAAATGCTTGCTGTTAGTTCTCTTACTCCTGAAATGTTTGAAATAACGGCTTGTGGTTCAAGTCAGCCTATTTCAACGAATTTAACAGAAGAAGGAAGAAAAGAAAACCGACGAGTTGAAATTTTTGTGCGAGGTTTTATAAGTGAGGAAAAAATGGAAATGATACAAAAGGGGATGCCTTGATTTTATTTTTTAAAATGTATTTTTCTATTATTACAATGAATATATAATGAAGATATAAAGATAGAAGGAATAATTCTTATGGCGGATGAAAAAGCACCAGAACAACAGGGACAAAAAAAATCATCAAGCCTTGTGAAATTGCTCCTAATAGGAGGAGCAAGTGTGCTAATTCCATCGATTAGTGCAATTGTTGTGTTCATATTTGTTTTACGACCTATGCTATTAACCGATAATACAGAGGAAAAGAGTTCTTCTGTAAATACCGATACGACAGATATAATACCAGCAACAGCAGTAATCGTAAAGTTTGATGAAACGCAAGCAACAGTAATTACACAAAAATCCGATGCTCCAGCACCCTTGCTGATTTATCAGGTGGCCATGTCCTGCTCTGGACCTGAGGTATCTGCTGTAATTGAAGGGAAAAAGGAGTATTTTACTGCATTGATAAACAAAATACATCGAAATCGCACACGAACCGAACTTAATGACCCCGGCGTCCAGGAAGCACTATTAAGACAAACAAAAAATGAAGCAAATCAATTATTAAATAAGTTATCTCCTGGAGTTAAAGGCTCTATCCTTGAAGTAATGTATCTTAAATATACCATTGTGGATTTATAATGATGGCTATACAAAATTCTGAAAATATTTCCGATTTTGTTCCTGAGGAAAACTTAGAAAAAGAATCTTCCCCTTCCACGGTTCATCTTACTTTAAATGATTTAGCCATGATTCCTATTCATGTGGATGCGGAATTAGGAAGATGTTCTATAAAAATAAGGGATATTTTGAAATTGGACAAAGGCTCTATCGTTACATTAAGTAAACAAGCAGGTGAATTGGCAGACATATTTTTTAACAATGTTCTTATAGGCAGGGGAGAGATGATAGTCTTAGCCGATATCTTACATATTCGCATAGTGGAGATTGAAGGATATAAAAGAGATGAAGAATAAAAAAAATGTTTTTTGGATTATTGCATTTCTGTTTCTATTTTTTTCTGGCTTATATATTTTTGCTGAAAATACAGCTCCCACTGAAAAAGAAAATGTTCTGGATAAATTAAAAAATCCTGAACAATATATAGAAAAAAATAGTGAAGGGGCTAAACCCGTAAAAAATGTAGAAACACCCCTTGAGAAGGAAAATGCATCCTCTAAAACAAACACATGGTTTTCACAACATCAGGCAGTTTGGGGTTCGGAACCCACAAATACAGGAAACACAGAAGGAGAAAGTCTCCCTACAGGTAGCTCTAATACATCTACAACGGGAAATTCATGGATATATTATTTCTTTAGAACGATTGTTGCCCTTATCTTTGTCGTTGGATTGATACTGGTATTATTAGGAGGACTTCGCTATTTTTCAAACAAAACATATCGAGGGGTAAAATCTATTGGAAAAATTGTAGGTGTTCTTTATTTATCTCCACGCATAAAGATTTATTATGTCCAAAGTGCAGGAAAAGTTTTTGTTTTAGGTATTTCTGGAGACCGTATGAGTTTGTTATTTGTTTTTCCGGAGGACGAATTTTTTGTTTCTATTGCAAATGAAGATATTACCGACTCCGCTTATACAAAAAAGACATTTAGTAAGGTTTTAGATGATGTAGAAACGAGAATTCAATCCCAGAGTTCTTCAAAAATGCCCGAAGTATCAGAAACGATTGACGATGAATTGGCTTCCTTGAAAGCAAACATACAAAGACTGCAGCAAGCAATACGAGAAGAAACAAATAATGCTTCAGACCAGTAGAATTATTAGTATGAGGATAAAAAAAAACACCCTTTTGAAAAGTAAAAAATTCGGACTGTTTTTGTTTTTCTTTTTTATTATTTGGGTATCCAGTTCTTTGGCTCAACCTTCCCGTACTTCAGTAACAAATCCTACAGGGATTAATATTGTTGGAACCGCTCAACAAGCAATTGCCCCTGAGAATCTTTCTACCACATTAACATTAGTAATACTTATTACCGCACTTACATTAGCGCCGGCAATTCTTGTTTTAACTACATCTTTTACAAGGATTATTGTAGTCCTTGCTTTCCTTCGACAGGCATTAGCGACACAACAAACTCCACCCAATCAAGTCTTAATTGGATTATCTTTGTTCTTGACAATGTTTATTATGATGCCTACCTATGAACGGGTTAATCGTGAATCCATACAACCATATATTCAACAGCAAATTAGTCAGTCGGAAGCATTTAACCGTGCTTTAATTCCTATTCGGGAATTTATGTTCAAACAAACAAAACCACAGGAACTAAAAACCATGTTGCAGATTTCGGGAAGAGGTAGACCCAATACCCCGGATGATGTCCCTACACATGTGCTTATCCCTGCTTTTGTATTGAGTGAACTTAAGACTGCATTCATGATAGGTTTTCTGTTATATATCCCTTTTTTAATTATTGATATGGTAGTGGCAAGCACATTAATGTCAATGGGTATGATGATGCTACCCCCTATTTTCGTATCGTTACCTTTTAAGATAATTCTTTTCGTTCTTGTAGATGGATGGACATTAGTTGTAGGTAATTTAGTAAGAAGTTTTCAATAAGAGGGCTCTTTTATGGATTTGGCAAAAATAATCAAGATATTTATAGGATTAGGGATTCTTATCATCGGTGTCCCCATTTTAATGCAGTTTCTTCCTGCTCCTCTGAATATGGAAAGAATTGTAGAAGGATTTAAAAAATCGGATTTAGGAGTAGTTGAAATACAAGTAGTCAATCCTCCAACGAATGAATCTATCGCTCAAATAAGTTTTAAAGTGGGGGATGCGTTAGTAAATATATATCAGTATGATAATGAAGGAACTATTGCAAGATATGCGGAGATGTATAAAAAAGACCCGGGCACAGCAATTGTTGAAGCATGGGGACTTGCTCAATCATTAGGTGCGGCTCCTTCAAAAAATAAGCCAGAGCGCGTAGCACGCCGAAAGATGTTCCTTTTAGTTGCACAAGGAGAAGACAAATCAGTTTTAGAGCATATAGTCAAAATTTTTACAAATCTGTAAAATTTTATCCGAAAAGCAATCTTAAATTATTCATTTCCTGCTTCACGGGATTTTTCATAAGCAGCAATAATGTCTTTTGCAATAAATTCGGGCACTTCGTCATAATGGCTAAATTTCAAATCGAAGGTTCCTCTACCACCTGTCATACTTCTTAAATCAGTTGCATATCGGAGGATTTCTGATTCAGGAACCAATGCCCGTATTTGTTGTAAACCACCACCGACAGGTTCCATCCCTAAGATTCTTCCGCGGCGACTATTTAAATCCCCAGTAATATCACCCATGAAATCTTCCGGGACGGTTACTGTAATTTCCATAATGGGTTCTAAAATACATGGATTTGCTTCACGAACGCCCTTTTGTATAGCAAGCGAAGCGGCAATTTTGAAAGCGAGTTCGGATGAGTCCACTGTGTGATAGGAACCAAAGAATAAATCAACAACGATGTCAACAACAGGGTGTCCTGAAATAACACCTTTTGCCAGTGCTTCCTGTGCTCCTTTATCAACAGCAGGAATGTATTGTTTGGGGACAACACCGCCTACAATACTATCTACAAATTTATATCCTCCTCCGCGTTCATTGGGAGAAAGTCGAAGGTGCACATCACCGTATTGACCATGACCTCCGGTCTGTTTCTTATATTTCCCCTGAACTTCTGCTTTACCACGAATGGTTTCCTTGTAGGCGACTTTGGGAAGACGGGTTTCTGCTTCTACATTATATTTCCTTTTCATTCGATTTAACAGAATTTCAATCTGTAAATCACCCATCCCGCGTATAACATGTTCTCCTGTTTCATTATCTCTGTAATGGCTGAAAGTAGGGTCTTCTTCTGCCATGCGATTTAGAGCTTCACCGATACGGTCTTCATCGTTTCTTGATTTTGGAGAAATGGCTAATTTAACCATAGAGCGTGGTAATTCAATTGTAGGAAGCTTAATCTCATTTCCCAGGACAGTCAAAGTATCTCCAAAATGGGTATTCTTTAACTTTGTCATTGCTGCAATATCGCCAGGACCTACTTCCGCTACCTGTTTTTGTTCCTTTCCTATCAGCATTACAATTTTACCAGAACGCTCTTTGGTTTGTGTGGAACTATTGTAAAAATCAGAATCCGACCGTAAAGTGCCGGAAAACACACGGAAATAAGTAAGATGTCCTACAAATGGGTCAACCATAGAACGGAATACCTGAGCCACAAAGGGACCATCAGGGTCAGGTGTTATAACGACATCTTCGCCCGCAGAATTCTTTGCCACAACAGTCCGTTCTAACGGGTTGGGGAATGAATTGGCTATAATGTCAAGCAATTCTTCATGACCAATTCCTTGGGTAACACTACCTGCGATAATAGGTATAATTTTCCCTGTGCTAATTCCTTTCTGGAGCCCTTTATCAAATTCTTCCTGAGATAGTTCAAATGTTTCCAGATATTTTTCCATAAGTGCTTCATCTGTTTCTGCGACTACCTCTACGATGGCTTCCTTTGCCTTTTCTGCTTCTGCACCTAAAACAGAGGCATCTCCCGTGACAATATTAACAACACCTTTCAAATTTGCGGATTGACCTATGGGCATTACTATTGGGACACAGTGTTTGCCATAGGCATTCTGAATTTTTTCAACTACTTCGTTGAAGTTAGTATGTTCGCGGTCTAATTTATTAACAAAAATAGCACGGGGAATTTGTCTCTTTTCCGCATATTTCCATGCTATATCCGTTCCTACCTGAACACCAGTAGTTGCGTCCACCAGAATAACTAACGCATCAAGCACGGCAGAGGATGCGCATAATTCTCCGATGAAGTCTGTATAACCCGGATGGTCAACAATATGTATCCGTGTACCCTTCCAATCTAAATGAACTAATTTCATAGCGATGGAACACTTGCGGTCTTTTTCATCTTCCAGATAATCACAAACAGTGTTTCCATCTTCAATACTTCCTAAACGACTGGTTAGTCCTGCGGAATACAATATTCGTTCAATTAACATTGTTTTCCCAACACCACCATGTCCTGCAAAACCAACATTACGAACTTTTCTCGGGTCAAATTGTGCCATCGGATAACTCCATTCTTATTAGGGTTATAGGATTAAAATTGAATTTAAAAAGAAATTACTGCACGATTATCCATTTTCATTTAAAATCATAGAGTATGTATTATACTGATTATATATAATAATCCTCAAATTCACAAGCAACTAAAAATTTGCAATAAATAAGGAATAAAAAAATATGTATTTACCTTTCTTTATGGGAAGAAGTATAAAACCAATAACTTGTTTATTAATTATTTTGCTTTTATTCTTTAATCCATTGGGATTTTCTGCTGAGAAAATACGCCGTCCTATCTCTGCAGGAACATTGTATCCCGGTGATTTACCAGTATTAAAAGAAACCATTCAAAAATTTTTTGAACAGGTTCCACCAAGCCCGAATACAAATCAAAAACTGGTTGCCTGTATTGTCCCTCATTCAGGATGGGGTTTATGTGGAAATTTAATATCTCGTGCTTTTGCGGAAATAAAAGAAGGAGAATTCGATAATGTAATTATTTTAGCTCCTTGCCATATTGCTAAATTTGCTGGTTGTTCCTTGCCTTCTGTTCAAGGTTTTGCCACACCTTTAGGTGTTGTGCGTGTTGATTATGAAAAATTAGAACAAATAGCTTTGTCTCCTTATATCGTAATGCAATCATTACAAAAATCATTGCGACAGGGAAGAACTGCCATCCATGAGAATGAATATTCTATAGAAGTAATTTTACCTATGTTGCAGTATAAAATGAAATCAACAAAAATTATTCCTGTCCTCGTTGGTGAATTTGTTGATAATTATGGAAAAGAGAGTTCTAATGTATTTAGAAATATCGTAGAAACATTACGAAGATTTATTACCGATAAAACGCTGTTAATTTTAAGTACGGATTTAACATCGTGGGGTGCCTCATTTAACTATACACCGGCACCTGCGGAACAAATGCTTGAAATGCAAGAAAAATTGGATAAAGAATTGATTGACCTTCTCATGAAGAAAGACCTGTTAGGTTTGCAGGATTATTTTGAAAGGACAAAAAACCCTGTGTGTGGGAAGAATGCAATGTATCTATTTGTTGCCCTTTTACCCAAGGATGTTCAGGGAACCTTTTTAGGTTATGAGCAATCCGGTAGAAAATTAAATATAAAAGATACCTCAATAGGATTTACTGCTATTAATTATTACCGTCCTGTTTTATCCGAAGCACCGAACAATTAGTAAATTTATATAAAATCCTTTAAAGTTTTTTTACATAATCGTTATGTATATAGAATTAAATGTCAGTAAGTTCTTTTATAACCATATTGCGGAACATCTGTTCAAAACGAGCACATGCTTTCTGTGCATTAGCGACAACCTGTTCATGAGTTAAGATGGAATGATCAAAACAATAATTGGTAACACAAGAAAACATGGCTGTTTTAATTCCCATTTCCATAGCCCAATATAACTCCGGTCCTCCGCTCATACCGATAACATCGCCTCCCATAGATAAAAATAGTCGTAATTCGGATTGCGTTTCATAACATGGTCCCGTTACCCAGATATAAGTGCCTTTCGGATGATAGTGATGAAATACCCATGATGGATACATTATTGGAGGAATAGGAAAAGGTTTATATTGAACCGAAACAAGTTTTTCAACGGATACAAAATCTCCAACAGACATGTCTTTATTTAATCCACCTACTGCATTTATAGAGATTAGATGTGTTATTCCTTGTTCTCTAAAATAATTTAAAAAAGATTTAAATTTTTCAAATTCATACCCCTCATAAGCATGTATCCTGCCACTGCAAATTATTGTGGGTATCGAACCAATAAAGCCATCAATGATTTGATATTTATGCCCTGCTATTTGTGTTGTGATTTCGGGAAATACATCGAATAAAGATTTTTCCTGACAGTAAACATCTAAAATGTTTGTAAAATTCAAACCCGAGCCTGTTATGATTGCTAATTTTATGTGTGCCATGGGGAAGGTAAAAACAATTCTTGATATTTATTTAAAGCATATTCATCTGTCATACCTGCAAGAAAATCAATAATATTTCTTTCTATAGAATTTTGTGTAAATTCAGGGTCATTTTGTAATATATCTTCGGGAGGATTTTTCATAAAGTAATGGAACAATTCACGGATAATCCTCTGGGCTTTGTTAATTTCCCTTGCTATCGGTTCGGATGGATAAAGTTTTTCAAACAAATAAGTCCTTAATTCAACAATAGCATTTAATACATCCGGGACAATCTGGATATTGCCCTGTGTAGAACCTTCGATAACCCCGTGAACCATAGTATCAATCTGTTCGGATGCCGTTTTTCCAAGAATAGAAATGGCTTTTGAAGGTAATTGGTCAATTTTCAAAATTTTTGCACGGACTGCATCGTCAATGTCATGAGTGATATATGCTATTACATCACTTAAACTAACAATAAGTGCTTCATAACTTATGTTTTCCGGACAGGGTTGTCCGAAAAGAATGCATTTTCCCCGAGAATGATTTCGAATTCCTTCCCGAACCTCATAAGTGAGATTTAATCCTTTTTTGCCTTTTCGTCTTTGTTCGAGAATATCCACAACGCGCAAACTCTGTTCCGCATGGTTAAAACCGAATGAGGATAGTTCATTTAGTGCTCGTTCACCCGCATGTCCAAATGGCGTATGACCTAAATCATGCCCTAAAGCAATGGCTTCGGTTAAATCTTCGTTTAACCTCAGAACGCGAGATATAGTTCGTGCAATTTGCACCACTTCTAATGTATGTGTAAGCCGTGTTCGGTAATGATCTCCTAAGGGGGCAAGAAATACCTGCGTCTTCCGTTTTAATCGGCGGAATGCTTTGGAATGAATTATACGGTCACGGTCTCGCTGAAAACAGGTGCGGTAAGGGTCTTCCTTTTCCGGGATTTGCCTCCCTTTGGAATTTATGGCAAGGCATGCTAACGGTGATAACCATTCTTTTTCTTTTGCTTCATATAATTCACGGAAAAGGATAGTCATAAAAAAGGTCCTGTTAAAGAGTTAATTTATATATGAAGCGGAAGGACATGTCTCTGCAATAAACATTCCCTGAGCCGAAGGAAGTCCTAAATATTTCTGATAGTATTGTTTTTCAACATTTTCCATAAAATAATCTACTTTCTCACGAGGAACAAGGCTAACGGTACATCCTCCAAAGCCGGCACCCGTAAGACGCGAGCCAATGGCTCCGTATTTGCGGGCAATTTGAGTAAGTATATCCAGTTCGGGAATACTTATTTCATAATTATCAGCACAACTGGAATGAGATTCGTTCATCAACCTGCCAAAAGTATATGCATCGTTTGCTAATAATGCGTCTCGAGATAGTTCTACGCGTTTATGTTCTGTTATTACATGTTGTATACGAGCTCTTAAAGGAAAGCCCTTCTCAGGTTCTTCAATCTCGCCTAACCATAATTTACGAACATCCTGTGGGGTTATATCCAGAAGATAAGCAATTTCTTTCAATGATAGATATTCTTTGGGAATAGCCTGTTCGGTAAAATCAAGAATTTCATTAAAGGTAAGGCACAGGTCACCCGACCATAAATCCCCCAATCGTTTAATGTGCAAATCATTGTCAAATTCATTCCGCAAATGTTTTTCTAAAAGGGCACATGCAAGAAAACACATGCGCGGTCCTGCATTATACCGATGCAAACAAGCCCCCGTTTTTTGAGCACGTATAGTTGAATCGCAAACGATAAAAACATAGTCTTCAAACAAGGGAATAAGGGCTGTTCGAATAGGGAAAAAATCAATTTTACAGGCATGTCCTTCCTCACCATTCAATATAACCGTTTGGTCCATTCCACCGCCTTTAGTCCCTACAAAATGTTCTCCTTCCGCCATAAGTTCTGCCAGTTCCAATCGTGATATATCCCTACCTAATTCCTTGCCTAATATCTTTAAGTATGCCAGTGAAGCAGTTATGACAAGAGCCGATGAGGAACTTAATCCTGTTGCAATGGGTAAGGTGCTTTTTATGAATAAATTGAACCCCGGAAAGGTTCGAACTTTAAATTTTTTGTTTAACGCAATCACACCTGCTTTAATATAGTTGTCCCATGACCCTGTAGGAGAAGGTAAAATTTCAGGTTGATTTAAAAAAGACAACGGTTGAAATCGAGGGTCTTCATTGAAAAGATGTATTTCATTATCATTTCATCGAGAAAAGGCACAATGAACCTCCTTCTTGATAGTTACGGGAAGCACAGAGAAACCATTGTAATCTGTATGCTCTCCAATTAAATTAACTCTCCCTGGAACTCGACAAAAACCAATATTCTCAGAGTTAAAAAAATGTCCGGGTAATTTATTCTTTATCATTGTTGATGTTAAAGTATCTGACATAATTTACTCTACTTCTCTAAAAGTTCTGTTGTATTTATATTGCAAAATGTATTCTTATAAAACTACGGATACTAATTATACAATTTTTACAAAGGTGAAATTATTATTTATTCTGCCCGTTTATTTAAAATTGTAAACAAAGAAATACTTTATAAGGGAAATATTAGTTGAAAAAGAGATTATATATCATTAGCCCATTTCGGTTGGCAGAATATCCATGGAATTGGAAAGTATATTACTGTGTAGAACTTTTTTCGGCGTTATTCCGAAAAGGTTATATCGTTAATTGGCTTCAACCGGGAAAGAACCTTTACAACTTCAGTCTGTTCCCCTCCCTTTCACACTGGAGAAATTTCTTTGTTATTAATATAGGGAATTCCTTGACCTATCGCTGGTTAATGCCTTTTTTCTTATCACGATTAAAACGGGTAAGCAAGGATATTAAGCCATTTACGCTGATTGAAATTATTGATGGGAACCCATTTGAATTAGATATAGATGAAGCCTTTGTAAATATACCCATTATTTTTTCACTGAGAAATAAATGGATTGCTTCAAATGATTTTCCAGGTCCTGTTATCATTCCCCAAAAAGAAACATTAAAGGATTTAATTTACAAAGGTGTGCCAGAAAAATATTTAAATTACATCCCCATGGGTGTATGTTCTAATGTAAATGAAATAACAAACACAGAAAAGCAAATTCAAAAGAGAATACTTATTTTAGATAAAGATCGACAACGACACTTAAAATCACTTGCTGAACAAATAGAAAAAGAAAAACCTCATTACGATATTCTCTATATAGGCAATAAGGATTTAAATACCATCCCTGCGGAAGAATTTCATGACTGGATACAAAAGATTATTGATGGAAGGGAAATCATCGCTGTATTAAGTAAAAATTTATATCACATAGGAATGGAATTCATATCAAAAGGAGCAAAAGTTTTTGTCCCTGCATTAGATTTGCCTTTTGAGGGAGATAATGAAAATTTATTTTTTTATGACACCCCGATGGATATACCAAACCGTATATATACTTTGTTAAAACAAAAACCCACATTTTCACATAACAATAAAACACTTTTTTCTACATGGGAGGAAGGAAGTATACAATTGGAAAAATTGCTTACAGAACTGATTAACGAATAAAAACTTTTTGGTTGGAGTGTGCGGATTTATAAATAGCGTCTAATACTTCCATATATTTTAATCCATCTTCAAAATTAGGATGATACTCTTTACCCATAGACACGGCTTCAATAAAATCTTTTTCCACAGACCAATTTTTTACATCGTAAAAGTCTTCTTCTTGTGGAACAATAATTTTTCTTTCTCCATTTTTAGCCAGTTCATAGAGTTTATCTTCGAGTACATCATAATAGAGCGTTTTATATTGAGCATGAATTTCTACACTTTCCTGAGGATAGATTGACATACCGGATATGGTCAGTTGGGCTATGGTTCCACAAACAAGTTCTAATTGAGCCTGTACCTGGTCTGGAACCTGTATTTCTACAATTTCTCCTTCGGGTGTCTTTCGTGTGGGTGTAAAAATCTGATAATTTCCACAAACGCTTTTTGTCCATCCAAACCAACGATGTATCAATTCAATATACATCCCTAAAGTTAACACATTTTGTCCGGAGAGCCGATGGTCTTTACGCCAATGCAAAGGTTTATTAGGGTCAAGGTTAAAATCATTAAAACTGTTCACTTTTACAAAATATATTTCTCCAAGAATTCCTTCCCGTCTTATTCGAGCAATCGTTTTATCATAAGTCATACCGAAAGGCACCGGGCACAATCCAGCAACCTTACCTGTTCGACAAGCAGTTTCATACATTTGTTGTGCTTCTAAAAGATTCATTGCCATACGAGCCTGACAAAATACATGTTTTCCCGCTTTTAGTGCGGAAATACTTACAGGAGCATGGAGATAAGGCCAGGTGCCGATCCAGACAATATCTACTTCCGGGTCATTGACCAATTCTACCCATGAGGAATATACACGGGGAATTTTATATTCCTGAGCTACTTTTTTACTCGATTGTTCTGTCCTATTTATAACGCCAATAATTTGAACATTGGGTAGTTTCATTAATCCGGGAATATGTCGTTCCCTGCATATATTTCCCAACCCTACAAAAGCAACTTTAAATTTCATCATGTATTGAATTCTCGATATTTATTTCATTTTATTTTTTAAAAATTCAGATAGCCGTTTCGGAAAATCCGTATTTAAAAAATCTACTCCTTCATTATACAAAACTTCCCAGCATTCTAAGGTTTGTGGGGCACCCCAAAAACGGACTTTTCTGCCTTGTTCGTGTGATTTGGAAACGATTTCTTTTAGTTTATTCAATTCCTGTGGAGGCATATCTCCTTTTCCTATCCAGGTAAAAATGGAGAACCATGAATTACTAATCCATGGAACAAGGTCAGGTGAAGGATTTGTATCTAAATCTCCTAATCTACCATCAATGAAAACATAACGGTCTTTCTCTTTTTCTATCGTTTCTCGAGGAACAGCCCCAGAAATAACAATAGTTACGGCTCCATCAATTTTTTTCCCATTTTCTATACGAGTAAGAAACTTTTTATAGGGTAATAATTGTTCTTTCAGAAGTGTGTAGGTGCTTTCTGGTTCGCTTTTTATATCTATCAATAGCCAGAATTCAGAAGGGACTGCATAAACATGCCCATTATTTTTCTGAACACGCTCAAAAATGGGTTTTAAATACATATTGACAAGGTTCTTTTCAGGTTTGCATTTATCCAAATCATGAGCAACCAACAAATCACCATTAACGATATGTATATCCGCCTCAATACTACAAAAACCGTTATTCAATGCATCAAGAAGAGGTTGCGGACGAAGATAATCATTATGAGAATGTGCCCGTTTCAAAGGGATAACATTCTTTTCTGCATAAATTATTAATGTTATAGCAGAAGCAAGAATAATAAAAATGTAGATGGATAATTTTTTTTGCATAATACTCTTTAACATTGTGTATTTATTCGGATGAGTTTGAAACAGAATAAGGAGTTACAATTGCATTTGCAAGGGCATGCACTTTCTCACGATAGTTCTTGGCTTTTCCAGTGAGTAATAATAATTTCCGACTTTTTGCAGATATAGAGATTTCAATAGTAAGGGCAGACGAAGTGATTGGGATGGGATTGATCAAAGAAAAATTCGTTTGAATAGGAATACATGGGCGATTTGCGATTGAAAAAGCGAAGCAATAGAAGGCTTCATTAAACGCAAAGGATAAATATCCCGGGTGTAGAAAACCCATGCAATCTTGATAAAGAGGATTACACGGTAGAATAAAAGAAATACTTTTTCCTACTTGAACGCCAGCTACACTCATTTTCAGTTCTGAAAAAGAGTGCGAGGGCCATTTTAAACTAAGCCCTTCAACCTGATATTGGTCAAGAGCCTTAAAAAATTGTTCACTTAAATTATCCACATCTCATACCCCATGTTTAATATTTAAATTTTATGATGAGATGTTATTATAATCTTTTTTTACACATTTGTCAAATATTTTATATCTTGTTTATATCAACTGCAGGTGCATCCAATTGCTCGTAAACGGGTAATGGTCCGATTAAGGGACGAAGATAATTTATATATTCCGCTGTTACTCCATTACCGGCTTCATTAATAAACGCATCGCTCATATATTTTGTCTTATTTGCAATTTCTTCCAATGGTTTTAACTCGTAGCGAACAACATAATCTGCTATTCGTTGGATGGATACAGAACCAGTTTGATTTTGTCCTGCGGAGAATTGCACTGCTTTTTCACCCACTTCTCGGGCTTCTCTCTGGTCAACTTCACTTACACAGCCTAAGAAACTTCTCTGTGGATATCCTAATGTATCCGCACGCGCTCTGATTTTCTCTATTTTAAGTTCCTTAAATCTTTCTTTTAAATATACAACCAAATCATCTCCTAATGCTCCCGTGCCTGATAATTGAACATGTCCGAAGGAATCCACTTCCCCTTTTGTGAACCGCTCCGCAATGGTTGTTCCACTTTCATCATGAACACCTTCGGAAACGGCAATCAAACAACGCCCTAAACGGTCATATACTTCTTTTACATCTGTGAAGAACTGTTCAAGTTTTAAAGGTCTTTCTGGCAAATAGACTAAATGAGGACCATCATCATTGTATTTCTTCGCATAAGCAGATGCAGCGGTTAAAAATCCTGAGTGTCGTCCCATAACTACAACAATATGAATGCCCGGCAATGCTTTATTATCTAAGTTAATCCCGGCAAATGCTTGTGCTACATATTTTGCCGCAGAAGGGAAGCCAGGACAATGGTCATTGAGAACTAAGTCATTATCAATCGTTTTAGGAACATGAATAAGTCTCAAATCATAATTTTCACTTTTTGCAGATTCTCCGATGATTCTGCATGTTTCAGAACTATCATTTCCGCCAATATAGCAAAAATAGCGTATATTGTATTTTTTAAATACATTGAAGATTTTTTTACAGAATTCGGCATCGGGCTTTTTACGGGTTGATAATAAGGCAGAAGATGGAGTCTGTGCCACTGCTTCTAACTGGTGCGAGGGTAATTCAGTCAGGTCTAATAAATTTTCATCAACAATCCCCTGGACACCATGTTTTGCACCGAAAATATGAGTAATTTGTGCATATTTTCTTGCTTCTGTGATAACTCCAACTAAACTTTGATTAATAACCGCAGTGGGACCACCACCTTGGGCTACAAGTAAATTACCCTTTAATGTTGACATAGAACTTCTCCTATGTTTATGTTTTATTTAATTATCTTTAATTACTGCGGAATAGGACTATATTATGCCATGATTGGGGCTAAAAATACAAAGAGGCCCGTAGAATATATCTCCCAGAATGTTTAGAATAATCGGAGCCGTGTTATTATGAAACGATTTTGGCTTCTTTTTGTAGTTCATTTTCTAATTGTTCTAACGCATGAATGCCTATTTCTAATGCATTTTTTTGCCGTTCTGTAATTACTCCTAATTGCTCATGCGATAACAAATGTAGAATATTCTTTAAGGTTGTAATATAAGTAAAAATTTGTGCAGTATGTTGAAGAGATAAATCAGACTGCAGGTCTTTCAATAGGGATATTTTGTTATTGATTTCTTCCTCTCGTTTGTGAAGTAATTGAGAAATTTCTTCCAATCTTTTGTGTTCTCTTTTATCTATCATAATTCCGAAGAAATACTTCCTCTGATTTCGATAAAAGACCTGAACAATAAAATCAACTGGTATTTCTTCCCCTGAAGAGGAAAGAGCAATTGCATTGATAACAACATTACTTCTTGAACGTAAGGCTAAAAGATGTTCTCCTATAAGTGTATCATCAAAAAATAAACTTCGAATACGCTGTCCTATAAGTTCCGAAGAATCCATCTGAAAAAATTGAGATGTATAAGAATTAGTATCTGTTATGATTTCACTCTCATCAAATATTAAAATAGGGCTCTGGATACTATCCAAAATAGATTTTATGATTCCTTGAGTGTATAGAAGTTCTTGTTGTATATGATACGATTCCCTCCGTATCTGTTGAATATAGTTTAGTAAAAAGTAACAGAAAATACCTGATAGTAAAATCATAAAATTTTTCCAGAACAAATAGTAGGTAGCAAATGCAAGGTTTTCCCATAACCATATCCCTATAATGGTGAAATTTAATGTAATAATGGAAATAAGAGTTACCATTAGTGGGCGAGGTCTTTTCCTCGCGTAAATCAGATTTCCAAAGGTGAGCAGTGGATAGAAAAGTATTAAGGGACTGTACTCTTTTTCTGTTACTACAACGGATGTAGTTATTGTAAGTAGATGAAGAAAAAAATTTAAAGGATTAGTAAATAAATAGTATTGTTTTAAATAAAAAACGATATGTGTAAAAAGGATATGAAAAATGATACAACCCAAAAATATAGAAACAAAATATTGTTGTGAAAATGATTCTATTGAATAGCCAACAATAACAACAATCAAAGTTAAATATCTGAGAAATAGAGATAAACTTTCGATGGATGAAATAATCTGTATATTCGGTTCATTAGATATGTCTTCTGGAACAGATTCCGTTATCCAGAGATTGAAAAGATTTTTTATGTTTTTTATCTGTTTTTGAAGCATTACTCATTAATAATTGTTTCTGTTTTTATTTTAGGCGACTATTATATATCTTTCTGTTCAAAATATCATACCCTCCGGATATTTATAATTCAAAAAATATTTTTTTGTAAAAGTGTTTATGTATAATAACTTTTACATATTTTTCCAGTCACAATTAACAATAAAGGAGAATTCTTATGGCTAAAATTGCAATGATAGGGGCAGGAAGTATCGTTTTTTGTAAAACTTTGTTTATGGACCTCGTTTCTGTGCCTGCTTTTCAAGATGCAGAATTTTGGTTCATGAGTCCTACTCGAAAAAAAATAGAGCGTATGAAGTCTTTTGCAGACCGCGTGGTAAAAGATAATGGATTGAAGGTAAAAAACTATATTACGCAGGACCGCAGGGAAGCACTTAATCAAGCGGATTATGTGATTGCAATGCTTCAAATAGGAGGTGTAAATGCCTTTAAGTATGATTATGAAATACCTTTGAAGTATGGTGTTGACCAATGTATCGGCGATACAATGGGTCCAGGTGGAATTTTTAGAGCATTGAGAACAATACCTGTGATGATGGACCTTGCCCGAGATATGCAGGAACTTTGTCCTAATGCTTATTTGCTGAATTATGTCAATCCTATGGCGATGGTATGTTGGGCTTTGGGAAAAATTTCGGGATTAAAGTTTGTAGGTTTATGTCACGGGGTCCAGACAACACTGGATTTGATTTCGGGTTATGTAGAAGTTCCCAAAAATGAGATTGATTATCTGGTAGCAGGAATTAATCACATGGCTTGGTTCCTACGCATTGAGCACAAAGGAAAGGATTTATATCCTCTATTTAAACTTCGTTGTGAACAGCCGGAATATTATGTGAATGAAAAAGTTCGTATAGAGGTTATGAGGCACTTTGGCTATTTTATGACAGAGAGTACAGGACATTTATCTGAATATATTCCGTGGTTTCGTAGTCATGAAAGGACACTACAAACCTATTGCGATGAACCTTCCTTTGGCGGAGAGTCTGGTGCATATTACAAATGGTGTAGACTAATAGCGGATAAACTGGAAAATGAAGATTTGTTAGAGAATGAGCCAACAAAAATTACTCATCGAAGTGTTGAATATTGTTCCTATATATTAGAAGCCTTACAGACAGGAAAAACATTTAAGTTTCAAGGAAATGTCCGAAATGACCATTATATTACTAATTTGCCAGATGGCTGTTGCGTCGAAATCCCAGTTTTTGCTGATAAAATAGGACTACATCCAACGCATATAGGTGCATTACCTCCGCAATGTGCAGGTCTGAATTTATCAAATATTAATGTTCAGGGGTTGGCTGTCGAAGCCGCAATTCAGGGAGACCCCGAACTGGTTGTTTCTGCCTGTGCTTTAGACCCATTAACCTCTGCTTGTTTATCTTTGAAAGAAGTGCGTGACCTGGTTGCGGAAATGTTAGAAGCCGAACAATCATGGCTTCCTCAGTTTGCCGGAAAATCTCTAAAACCAACCCCGATAATATCTATTCCTAAGGATGTGCAAAGAGCAAAAGTGCCTTTAGACCCTGCCCTTGCTGTGGTTCATCGTTTTGGAGAATTGGCAGACAAAGCAAGCAAGACTACATCTTAATAAATCAAACAGGAGTTATAAAATATGTCAAAAGATTTAAAAAGCGAGGGATTTAATAGGAGAAAATTCCTCAAAAAAATATCCAGGCTTGCCTTATTAGGAAGTTCCACATACTTTTCAAAGGCATTTGCAGGAAATGTCGGTTTATCCGATTTGGTTCGTATTGCAGTTATTGGAAACGGAGGTATGGGTTCAAGGCATATAGAAGCCCTTTCTGTAAATCCCAATTGCCAAATAATGGCCCTGTGCGATGTTGCCAAAAGCCGATACTACACGGCTATTGAAACAGTGGAAAAATTAAGTGGTAAGAAACCGGAAGGTTTTCAAGATTTTCGTTATTTGTTAGATAGAGATGATATTGATGCGGTATTTGTGGCTACACCAGACCACTGGCATGCTTTATTAACCATTATGTTTTGCCGTGCCGGCAAGGATGTATATGTAGAAAAGCCTGTTTGCACGACTGTTCAAGAGGGCCGTGCTATGGTAGATACAGCCCGTAGGTATGGACGCATTGTTCAAGCAGGGACACAACAGCGTTCTATGCCCGTTTTTCAAAGAGCGATGCATATTATCCATTCAGGGCGATTAGGCACGATAACCTCTGCTCGTGCTTGGGTTGGAGTGAATGAATGGAAACCGGGAGAGAAAATTGAACCTATTCCGCGAGGGTTAGACTGGGATTTGTGGTTAGGTCCGGCACCCTATGTTCCGTTTTCACGGGAGCGTTTTGGTGGATTTATGGGCTTTTTTGATTATGCAAGAGGAGGACAACTAACCAATTGGGGCATACACTTGATGGATATTGTTCAATGGGGAATTCAGCAGTCTGCGCCATTAACCATTCAATCCAGTGGAGGAAGTTATCGAGAAAATGCCGGTGCCGATAATTACGAAACAATCGAGTCTGTAATGGAATTTCCCGGCTGTCTTGTAACATGGGAACAAAGACATGCCAATTTCCACGAGAACAAAGGATATGGAATTGCTTTTTATGGGACGGAAGGTGCCTTATTTGTAGACAGAAATTCTTTTATTATTCGATATAAAGATGGGTCTCGTGCCCCTGAATTTATCGGAGAGCCTGAACGCAGTTGGGCAAATACAGACCATCATAATAATTTCTTTGATTGTGTCCGTTCTCGCTGTAAGCCTCATGCAGATATAGAACAGGGCTTTCGTTCTACTACAACGGTTCTTCTTGCCGGTATATCCTTGCGTTGCGGTAGAAAATTGATATGGAATGCTGAAGAAGAAAAATTCATAAACGATGACAATGCAAATCGCTACCTTATTCGAACTTATCGCCCTCCATGGCATTTATAAGTATATAAGAAAGGAATGATAGTTATGCTAACTCCCTTATTAACACTTATTCTTATAATCTCTGTAATTCAATCACCTGCCGATTATGACAGAGCATTATCCATTGAGCAATTGGTGGGAAAACTAAATTCAGATAATCCCCAAGAACATGCAATTGCCCGACAATTATTACCATTAAAGCCCCCTATGGAAGTTTTGCCCAAAATTATCCCTGCCTTAGGTTCTGATAATCCCGATATAAGGGGTGTTGCAAAAAATATTCTATTTGATATAACCAATCGTATGACTAAAGCCGAAAAGTCAGAAAAGGAACAATACATCAATGCGTTATTGACTTATTTTGCAGATACTTCTTTGATCGATTTATCGCGAGAATATATCTTAAAAGCCTTATCTTTTATCGTAGATGAAGAAACACCCCCTGAGATTCTTCAAAAAATTTTATTGGAACCTTTATGGAGAGAAAAGGTGCGAACCGCACTTGTCGAGAATGGGACTATGTTATCCGCAAAAATTTTATGTGATAGTTTAAGTCTTCTTTCAGATGAAGAAAAAGTTGCCATCCTTTTAGGCTTATATCAGATGGAAAAAGTTCCATGTATCGAAGAAATAGCCATGTTGTTAGATAATCCCATGATGCCTGTAAAAGTCGCTTCTGCACGAGTGATTGCAAACACAGGGTCCGTCCTTTATGCTTCTAAGTTATTGGATATGTGTAAATCTACTCCAGAAACCGAACCCCTATGTCAGGAATTATGGGACGCCTATGTTCGTCTGGCAGAAAAGTCTGCTTTGAAAGGAGGAAATTGGGATTACACAATGTTTATGTATCGAAATATTATTGAAAACTGTAAAATACCGGAACTTGTGGAATCGGCTATTATCGGACTGGGACGGTATGGAGACGAAACAGTTATACCTGATTTAGAAGCAATTCTTTTAAATTCAGAAAAAGAAATGTTTCATCGGGCTGTATTTCATGCAATAAAAATGTTGAACATTCCATCTGCAACCCAGCCTATATTGAAACTATGTTCTAAACTTCCCAAAGAAAAACAAATTTATTTGTTACCTTTCTTAATTCAGAGAAATAATGAAGAAGGCAAGACAATAGTTCAAAATCTATTAAAGGAAACAGGAACTAATGGTAAAAGGATGTTTTTAAATGCATTTTACGAAACTCCATCGTTATTGTATGTAGATTATATTCCGTCAATAATAGAAACTCTGGAGGAACCCGAAAAACAAAAATTAGTAGAATGTCTCTGGCGGGTTATCGCTTCTTGTCATGAAGTAGAGGAATCCGATAAACAACTAATGGGAAGAGCCAATTTATACCTATTTAAACTATGTCCACCCGAAGAACGAGAGATGGTTCTGGAAGAAATAAAAAAGTTCCCTGTCCCTGAAACTGTGGATGTATTGCTTCCTGAATTGGGCAAGGAGGACCCTAAAAACCTGCCTTTCCCCTTACTCTTTGAGTTATATAACACGCTAAACGATGACAATAAAGAAAAGCGAAATCAGATATATGAGATATTGAGAGAACAATTAGCAACCATATCTTTAGAAAAGATTTTAGGTAGCATAAGTAATTCAAAAAACCTTCCTCAATTTTGTTCATTAGCCGGTTTTGTAAATAAATGGAATTTACTGGGACCTTTCCCATGGAATACTCAGACACCCTTTGATGAAAATTATGGATTTCCTCAGCCTGTTTCGTTAGATAGCCCTTACAAGTATAATGACAAAGATTATGTCTGGAAAAAAGATGTTTCCACGGAAGGTTGGGGATATGTAGGATTAATGGGATTATGCTCACAATCTTCAACGGATTGTGAGAATGTATGTGCCTTTGCGTATACAAAGATTGAAGTTTCCGAAGATACTTCGGCTTTTGCATGTATAGGTTCTGATGATGGGTTCCGTTTATGGATAAATCAGGAAGAAATAACTAATAAACATGTAGATAGGGGTATGAGAGTAGATGAGGATAAAGTAGGGGTTCATCTAAAGAAAGGAGAGAACGAAATTCTGCTCCAGATAACCCAGATAAAAGGAGGTTGGAATTTTTGTTTCCGACTAACCGATACTTCTGGAAAACCACTTATATTTAACATAAAACCTTTATAGGAGAAAAGAAATGTTATTTATAGCAATTTCCCTCATATACAGTGGAATTATATCCGTTGTTGATGCAGATAATTTTTTATCCTTCCAACGAGAACGAATTGGAGAAGGAATTTACGAAGCCGCATCTATTTTTGATGTAAATAATGATGGTATTTATGATATTTATTCAGGTGAGTTCTGGTATGAAGGTCCTGATTTCAAAAAAGCACATCGTGTATGTGTTCTACAACCTATAGACGATTACTACGATGATTTCTCCAATTATCCTATGGATGTAAATGGCGATGGCTATATGGATGTTATTTCCGGTGGTTGGTGGGGGAAGACCTTACGCTGGCGAGAAAATCCTCAGGGGAAAGAGGAACTGTGGACTACACACGATATAGCAGAAGTCGGCAATATTGAACGAGCTATTTTTTGTGATTTGGATAAGGACGGTATTGTAGAAGTCATTCCCGTTACAAAGCCTGTTTATATTTTTAAATTAAAAATTTCTGATAATGGAAAGCCCGCCGGTGAATTTATTAAGTATGAAATAAAAACAGATGGAGCAGGAGGACATGGAGCAGGTTACGGGGATGTGGACGGAGATGGAAATATAGACCTGTTGTTTGCAGGTGGCTGGTTAAAATCCCCTGCAAATCCCTTTGATGTAGAAGGATGGCAATGGTTTCCAGAGTGGAATTTGGGTTCAGCAAGTGTTCCGATTTTGACCCTTGATGTTAACAAAGATGGAAAAAACGATATTTTGGTGGGCTCTGCACATGATTATGGCTTATTCTGGTATGAGCAAAAGATTTCTGTAGATGGGAAAAGAACATGGGAAAAACATATTATTGATGAGTATCGGTCTCAATATCATGATATTCAACTACATGATATTGATAATGATGGCGAGTTAGAATTGGTTACAGGGAAACGCTATCGTGCTCATGCATTTCATGACCCCGGTTCAAAAGACCCCTTGGGAGTATATTACTTTAAAATTATAAACGGTGAATTTCATCGTTATACAATTGATTATGGACCCGCAGGGAAGGCAAGTGGCGTTGGAATTTATTTCTGGGTTGAAGACATAGACAAAAATGGCTGGAAAGATATTGTCGCCCCCGGAAAAGAAGGTGTTTTTCTGTTCCGTAATTTCGGACCTATAAAAAATATACAAAAATAATCACAATAATGCTTAAACTCAACGAATTATTTTATAGACATAAAAGATTTATAAAATTTTTGATAGCAGTTATTGTAGCCATCCATTTAGGTCTATTAGAAGCAGCATGGACTACTCCAACAGCACCGGGAGCAACAAAAGCGGGACTGGGAAATTTTGCTATTGCAGTAATCATGGTGATTGTATGTTTTCCATGGGTATGGTGGGCTTTCGGATTAAGCATGTTAGAAGAATTCATTCAGGTATGGATTGGGAATGATGGTAAATGGACCCCTAACTGGGATTGGCTATTTCATCATTGGTCAGCAGGGTATTTTAATGTCAATCTGTATCCTGTTATTACATTCCCTCTAATTTCAATCCTTATAGAGTGTGGTTATTGGATATTTATTAGATATTCAAAACATCCAGAATAATTATCGAATACTACAAAAATGTTTTTTTACATTTCGTGGGACTACTAAAATGTATATAATAATCAGCGAATATTACTTTTTTATTACATATTAGATGTTGGCACAGTTTTTGTTAATGGACTTTCAGGTTTTAATTAAGATAAAAAACAAAAGAAAAGGAAAAATAAAATGTTAAAAAAATCTTTTCTTATGTTTCTTACAATTTCTTTATTATGTGTTTTGTCCTATGGAGAATTAGTATCTGTTGAAGTAGGAGGTAAACTTGAGATTTATGGTCTCTATTATCGGGGTTTTGTAGAGCCGTCAGACCAAGATAGAATTCCATCATGGGCTTTGTCGGGTAGAAGCATAGGACCTGATGGAACATACTCCGCTTACAGGACGGGAAAAGGATCAACAGGGAGTGCGTATGTAGAACAAAGAACCCGATTACACACAAACGCTGTAATGACCGATAATGTTTCTGCTTTTATCGAAGTGGATTCGATTGATACATGGGGAGAAGATTTCCGTTCTCAGGATTATTTAACAGGGAGAGACACAAGAGGTAATACTATTGATGATATTGAATTATTTCAAGCCTATATACAATGTAAGGACATAGGGACGGAAGGATTAACTCTTACTGTAGGAAGACAGGCAATCGATTTAGGTTCGGGATGGCTTGTAGGTTCGGACCCGGGTCCCAATCCCTTCGTTGGATTAAGTTTTGATGCAATCAGACTACAGTATGAACAAGAAGTTTATATGCTGGATGTCTTTTATGCAAAACTTTTTGAAAATTTAAGTTCATTCAATCACAACGATGTTGATTTTGCGGGTATCTATTTCACCTGGAAGGAAATCGTTGAAGGAAGTGGCTTGGATATTTATTATTTTTTGCTTCGAGATAATCGTAAGAACGAAGTAACTGATGGAGACATTTTTTTAGAAACCTTTGAGCGAATTTTTGACAGAGATAATTCTTCTACAACTTATATTCACACCATAGGTGCGAGGTTTTTTGGAGAATATAACAAATTTGATTACGAAGTAGAATTTGCTTATCAATGGGGAGAAAGTTCGGCTTTTGGAAATCTATTCATTCCTGTTGATGGTATTTACGGTGATAGTAATGCAGATTGGGCATTACCTGCAGGACATTTTGAAGTAGGATACACGATGAAGGAAGTAAAATGGACACCCCGTATTTATTTGGGAGGATGTTATTACGGTGCCGCGGATAATCGTTCTCTTTCATTTACGGATTGGTTAGTTGGAATAGGAGTTGGGGAAGCCAGTCCCTCATTTAATCGTTTATTCACAGCAACCCGTGAAGATAATTTTATTGATTTGTCCGGCATGACAAACTTCTGGCAATTGTATTCGGGTGTATCTGTCAAACCAGTAGAAAAAGTGGAAGTTGGTTTTGAAGTTGCTTATCTACAAGCCGTATCTGCTTTTGATAAACCTTATTCGTTTACAATGGGTGATATAGAATTTTATCCTTTCAGTCCGTTCCCATTCTTAACACAGACGAACAGTAAAGACCTTGGCTGGCAAACATTACTTTCCCTGACATATCAATACAGTGAAGACCTGAGCTTTGAAACCGGCTGGTCTCATTTCTTTATCGGTGATGGTTTGGTCGAGGGGAACTTTTTAGACAATTATGCTACTTCTTATATTTCTACTTTTAACGATGACGACGCTGACTACTTCTACATCTCCACGACGATTGAGTTTTAATCGTTAAAACTTATCTTTAATGATAACTTCTTCGTAGGGAAGTTGTCCCGCCCGAGGCCAGGCAGGTTTAATGGCTTTACCTACCGCAATCATCATAGAAATTACATGGTCAGGTGGAAGATTTATTAATTTACCTACAGCATCAAAATCAAAACCAACCATAGGACAGGAGTCATATCCCATTGCTTTTGCACATAACATTAAGGTTTGTCCTGCAATACCACAAGAACGCATAGCCTCATCTCGCTGAACCTCTTCTCGTCCCTGATAATATTGGGCAATGGCGGGGACAACGAAATTCTGTATCTCTTCCGGTGCATTTCTCCAGTATCGTTCAGGTTGTTTTTCCCATGATTTTACATCTGCACATAGAACAACAAGTAAAGAAGCATCGGTTACCTGCGATTGATTCCATGCTACTTCACGAATTTTTTGCCGTAATTCGCGGTCCTGCACTATCACAAAACGCCAATTTTGTATATTAAACGATGTCGGAGATAAAAGTACCGCAGACATTAACTTTTTGATCTCTTCCTCTGTCATTTTGTGATTGGAGTCAAAATGCTTTACGGCTCTTCGTTGTTCAACGGCTTCAAAAACATCCATAACTTATACTCCTTTTTGTATAGTTACAATTTTCTCATCTTTAAGGTTCGGATTTATAACAAAATAAAAAAAGGTTTTATTCTAAAAGGCTATTTTCGTTGTTTTGAAGGTAATCACAACATTTTTTGACTTTCTTTGCCATCAATGTTGAACGCTCATAGCCTCCTCGATAGATGTTCAATGTCTGTTTTGCCAGTTCCAGAGGATTACTCCCTTCCAGATTATCGCGTTCGAATTTAGTAACAAGGGTAATAGGTTTTAAGTAGGAATTGAGTTCTCCATATATTCGTATTTGTTCATCAATTTCTGATAATAATTTGACTTGTTCGCGTGCTCTCATAATTTTGCCATCGGTTATAGTGCTTTTTAACTGTTCTGTAATATGAATTCCCTGCTTATACTTTCCTGCCAATTCCTCGAAAGAACCCCGAAATTCCTTATTCCACATAGTAAGAGTTTTTGTATCTGGAGCAATATAATACTGAAACAATTTGTGGAGATTTTCAATTTCGGTTTGTTTATGTGGGGTTACATTAAGATGTTCCAGCCACATTAACCGATAGGCAAAACGCAGAAAATCTTTTTCATCAATTTCCCGCCGAATAACAGGATAGAATTGTAAACAACCATCAGGGGCAAATTCCGAGATGTGAACATTGACATTATCCATATCCGGTGTAAGTTCATGTTGGACTAATTGTTTTTTCTCACGCATGGAAAACAGCCATTCGATTGCTTTAAGGACCTGTTCGGGTTGTATCCTATCTAAAGGATGAACCTCTGAAGATTTTGAAGAAATATCCATTTTAAAAGAGCGTTCCCTTAATTCGATAGCACAATTTCCCCTGCCATAAGGACCTGTTTCACGAAAGTGCACATAACCAACGGATACAAGCATTACAGGACATTTCACAGCGGATGCAAGGTGCATTGTCCCTGTATCATTAGTTACTAATAAATGGGAGCGTTTTAATAGCCCTGCCAACTGAGGTATGGTCGTTTTCCCAAAAAGTGGAATTGCAAGACCCGGAACTTCCCTTTGAAATTTCTGACCCAATTCTGCCTCTGATGGCACCCCTACGAGAAATATCCGTGCCTTGTATTTTTCATGCAATTTTTTCCCTAATTGAGCAAAATATTCTGCAGGCCAGCGTTTGTTGGCTTCACTGGCACCCAATTGCATACATACAACAAAATCTTCCGGTTCGATGTGATATTCTGCAAAAAGATGGTCTGTAAATTCCATAGCATTGGAATTCACCTCAAAAACAAGTTCTTTTACAGGTTCCGGGATAGATTCATAGAGTTTAAATATATCGCATAGGTTTAAATCATTGTAATCCCGTGAAAGAACACTGGTGAAAAAATAAACAGTCCAGGGTCCCCTTAATGTAAATTGCCAATCTTCAGACAAATGAGCCCCGATAACCTTAGGAATTTGAGCCAATTTTAAAAGCAAAGCAGATGAGGTGCTATGTGTTATGTTGTAAGCAATGTCAAAGTTTCGTTGCCGCAAATCAAGGATTAATTTTTCCACTTCTTTATAGGCATTCATATATCGGTCAGAATCTCGAGCAATCATATCTGAAAAAATAGGGTCTTCATGGTAAATAATATAATCGTTTACATCAGGATTGGCTTTAATAACCTCTTCACTCATCGCTCGTATCATCACAGTAATATGGGCATGCGGATATTTTGTTCGAATTTGACGAAATAGAGGAGTGGTCTGTATCGTATCTCCAATTCTTGCCGTCTGCAAAATGAGTATTTTCACCGTTATTTCTCCCTCAATAAATTTTCACCAAAAACACGAACTTCATTCAGATACCAAAATACTTGAACAGGAAATGGAGTATTATCATCCAATATAGGTAAATGTTTATTAATTTCTTCCTGTAAAAAGGGTATATCTTGAGGTAATGTTGCAAGCCATTGCCCCAGAGGGCTATTTTTCCCATATCGTTCAATAATTTCTCCGACAGTCCTCTGTATACGCATTCCCTTCCTCATGATTTTCCCACCAAAAAATTCTTTAATATAATCCAACATTTGATTAGCACGGTGTTCGTAAGTATGTTCCTTCAAGGCTCATTTTTGAGCATTTTGGGCTATCTGTTGTCTTTCTTCCTCATGTTTCAAAAAGTAATCTATTTTATCCCGAAGTGTTTTCAGGTCGGTGTAGGTAGGGATTTCATTTTGGGTATCAAACAAATCCTCTAATCCTTTACAGGGGTCACAAAGTTGAAATCCGCCTGCAGAGGCGATTTCGAATACTCGTGGATTAATAGCATCAGCATCGGGGTCAACTCCTTCATGAATAACACTGGAATGAAGATTTAGATTAATTTTTGAACCGGCTACAATTTTCATATATTCTTCTGTATCAAATCCTTTATTTCCTTCTACTACATGAGGAAGTAGTTCCAATTCATTCCAGTTTACACCCCAGATTTTTAAATTGTAATCCGTAAGTCCCTTCAACATTTTGATACGGTTATAATATCCTGCCCCTGCGAAAGATAAGTCGCACTTATATATCTTCTCCTCATCAGGGCTTAAAGAAACAGGGGCATGGAGTTCCGGGTCGCAGGCTGTAAATATGGGAAAATGACAATGGCAACCGATAGCATCCAGTTTGTTATCAAACTCACCAGGTTGAATATGAAAAAATAAATTATAAAAGGGAGCTATTTCCTTCCAATAACTAAGATGTCGCCAATTTTCTACAAACCAGAATGCAGTTACAATTCCTCGCTCATTTAACCTCGAAACGAATAAATTTGTAACTGGAGCCTGTGCCATAACAATACAAATCTCTGGCTGGAATTCTATTACCTGAGCCAGACACCATTCCGAAAGAAACTTGGTGTAAAAATCTTCGAGTGAGTGAGCCATTTTGGGAGTTTTCAAAGTCTTGCCTATAGAATTAAAGACATTCCACGCTATTTCTGTATCTACAAGAAGTGTTTGATGTCCTAATTTTCGAAAAGCCCGATTTAAATATCGTGTGATAGGAAGGGAGCCTCCATACATAGGACCTACAATCGCAATATTGAAATGCTGTCGGTCGAAGCATTCCCGAGATATTCGTTTGATTAATGTCTCGCAAAATTCAGAATAGATACGGCTGACAACAGGATGAAAAAAAGGTTGCGGTATTTTATCGAGATAGTCCTTAAAAAAAGAATCATTAAAAAGATAATCCAATGTATCAGGAATAGCGAGTAATAAATCATCAGGCAATAGGTTATTTTGAATGGCGGTAAATGCAATATCTTTATCAGGTTCAATAACAATAACTTTGTATTCTTTTTGTATAAGTTCCTGTATATGATACCCCAATCCCAAACCGATAGCAACGACGGGTCGTTTTTTGTCCAGAGAGGATGCTTCTATTAATTTTTTTGCTTCTTCTGTGGGGTTATATTGACTGTGATAAAGAAGCCCTCCAACTCGAATCGTTTTTATACCCTTGCGTTTCTCGATAAGTTCAACCCGTTCACTTCTGTAATTTTCAGGAATTTCTTTTCGCCATTCCGCAATAGATTTAAATATACTCATAAGACATGCCTCTTACTTCGGTCTTTTATATCGATTCCAATCGTTTTACTTCCTTTTCCAACTCATCACTGGTCCCAAAGATTTCTATATATTCCTTTAATACATTAATTGCTTCTCGTGCTCTACCATGTCTGGACAGGAATGTTGAATATTTCAATATCAGCGAAACATCTCCGGGATAAAAATCTATGAATGCTTTAATTGTTTCTTCCACATTCTCTATATGTCCTAATTGCTCGCATACATAAATGTACAAATCAAGAACGCTCGGATAATCATAACTATTTGAGAAAGCATATTTTAGATGTTCATAAGATTTTTGAATATTCCCCATTTGTAAATATCCCTGCCCCATGGCAAGATGCAGACGAATGTTTTTCGGTTCTTCCTGAAACACCTTATTGAATATCTCTAATGCTGTTTGAACTTGGTTCATTGCCAGCATAAGTAGCCCGTATTCAATATATAATTCATTATTTTTGTCCATTTCTATGGCTTTTAAATAACACTCCTGGGCTTTTACAAGATTGCCGGTGTGTGCATACGCTTTCCCTTCGATACTGTATCGTTTCCATAGTGGTAAATCGCTTTCTGTTCTCGCAAGTTCAAATAATAAACCGATTTCCCCTGATTCTAATAATTTGCGAACTTGTTCATTAACCTCGTTTATATCCGAAGGGATTTTCTGTGCAATTACAATATACTGAAAAGTGCGTAATAACCTATACTCTTCATCAGAAACTTTATCAATACAAATCTTACCTATTTGCAGGTTTCCATTTTCTTTACGGGGTATCATATTTTCAGGGGATATAGAAAGAGGTTCCATAGTATTAATCAGAAGCCCTGCTTTACGAATTAATTCTTGTAATGTATTCTTCGTATAGAATTTTAAATGAGTTATATCCTGAATACCCGAATCACGATAATCCCATCTTCCAATAGATAGACCAAAAATGACACCCCAATATTGAACATTGGGAATGCTGATGATAACATAGCCATAAGGTTTCAGGTATCGGATTAGATTTCGCAATACCTTTTCAGGGTGTTCTGTATGTTCTAATACATCGCAACAGGTGATTACATCAAAATAGTTATCATCAAAAGGAAAACTATCTGTTTGGATATTTCCAACAAATACGGTATCCAAAACCTTCTTTGCAATTTCAGCAATTTCGGGGACAATTTCTATCCCAACCACTTCTTCAACACCCAATTCCCGTTTCATTGCTAAACCGAAATTCCCCGTAGCACAACCTACATCAAGAACCTTTTTTGTTCCTTGGGGAATATAATTTAATACCTCCCTTCTTTCAGAAGAGTAATAGTTTATAGGTTTTACTTCTAATCGGTTTGCTTTTGTTGTATCAATTTTAAAAATTTCCTCAACTTTGTTAAGAATTTGTTGGCATCTATGGTGATAAGTGTGTTTCCCTAAAACCTTTTGTTGCCCCTGCATAGCAATTTCGTATCTTTCCTCTTCATGTTCCAGATAATAATGAATTTTTTCAATTAAATCCTTTTCATTTTTGTAAATAACAAGGTCTTTCCCATCTTCAAACAATTCCAGAATACTATCCGCAGAATCTGTAATGAGTAAAGCCCCACCTGCCATACCTTCAAATACCCGCATATTTAAGTCATAATTAATGGCAGAATTTACAACAATTTTACTTCTTGAATAGACTTCTCCCATTTCAAGAGGCCATTTTTTACCAATGTAATGATTTGGGAATTTTTCAGCCACTTTCATTAACAACCTTCTTCTTTTATCCCCTTCATCAGGTGATAAACTACCTACAAAAGAGACATCAATATAACGGGGTAGTTCCTTTTGAGGATATAATTCGGGACAGCAAGCAAGAGGTAACCAAAAAACATGACGGATACCCTGTTCCTTGAATATTTTTACATGACTTTGTTGAGCCAGAAACACAATATCAAAATGTTTTGCCATTTCTAACCGTGTTTGTATGTCGAGGTGGGTATCAATAAAATACGCCACTCGAGGGATATTGAGCAAATCTATTAATGGGTCAATTGTTTTAAGTCCCGAATCAACATAGATATAGAAATCGAAGATATATCCTGATGGAATGCCCGAGAGGAGATTCTCTATGCGTTTTTCATCAAACGAGGTTGAGATTCTCTGAGGAGGATATGGAGGAGGATTTTGAAATCCCCACTTATAAAGCAATTCTTCAGGGCATCGAAAACCCGATGTTACAACATCATGGTCTTTTTCAAATGCGAATTCGAAATATCGAGCCGTTGTATGTGGGGAAGTAACATAATCTAATAAAATGTGATAATGTTTTGTTTCTGTTGATGGCTTTGTGATTGAAACAGAGGTCGTTTCTTTCCCACTTTGTTTTAAAATTATCTTTTGCCAATTCTCAACAAATTGAGATATAGGAAATTTCTTTTTAATAGTCTCTCTCCCTTGGGCTCCTATTTTTTTCGCCAAATCTGGATTTTCTAAAAGAAGTTCAAGGTATTTTCGCAATTGGGCAGGGTCAAACGATGTAAAACCATCTACCTCATTTGTAATTGGCGAAGTGCGATTGCTTAATGCAACCACCGGCATACCACAAGCCATCGCTTCTAATGTAGAAAGATTGTATCCATCTTCAAATTCCTGACGGGTTATATGAAGCAAACAGCGATTGAAACGATATGCAGATAGCAATTCTTCAAAGTTTGCGGAAGGTTTTGAGTTTTCAACACCCGGATTTTCTCCAACAATAATATTAGGTAATCCCTGGCAGAGAGTTTCCTGTAATGGAAAATCAAACATCCAGTTTCGCACCTGCATATAATTACCTACCCGTAAAATCACTTCCTCGCTTCCCTGATAACCCCCATACTCTTCTATATCAATACCAGGCAACACCACATACCCCGGATAACCATAATCATCTCTTTTCGAGGGAGAAATAAATACAAAAGTAAACAATTCAGATAAAACACCTAAAACCTTCTCAAAGTTTTCAATAGCAGAAATGTCATTTTTCGGCAGTGTTGTTTTTAGGTAGGTTTTTCTATTATGACATACGAGAATTTTAGGGCAGGGTGCTTCACGAATATCCCAGGCATTCGTTTCGTTATGGGCAATTACAATATCGTAATACCCTTTGAAAAGTCGTTCTCTCCACTCATTTTGGGGAACTTCATGTAAATTTTCAGGTTTAGGTCGGAATTCCGCTTTCCATTTTCGAGCAAGCAACCCCTCACTATACAATCCTAAATCCATTTCAAACCCCGTTTTTGCCATTAAACACATGTAAGGCTCGTGAAAATTAAAAGTCAAGATTTTAATTTGTCCCATGTTTCCTTTCTATTTATTTTATCACATTGGAATAAAACATATTAGGTTGATTTGGAAATATATTGTAATACCAATTGCTTTAATTGACTAACAATTTCGGGTTCTTTTTCTGCAAGGGGTGCTAATTCATATTCTAGTAAGTCCCCAAGACCGATACAGTCGTTATTTTCGAGGGACTTATAAGCATCTTCAAGGACCCGATTTAAATCTTCATGATGCTCTTTTATCATTTTTATAGTAGGGTTTTCTTCCGTTACATGGGAACTTAACAAATTAATTATAAGTGCCTCTCTTTTTTTTATTTCGCTCCATATTGCGGAAAGCTTCTGGAACGGGTCAAACCCTTCATCTGGATTTTCACTCTGAAATACTTGAGCAATTTCACGACATAACCCACTTAATTCGGGTGAATACAATTTAAGGTCTGCAATACCTTCTTCCACCAGCTGAGGTATGGGGTAGGTACTGATTTCTAATGTCCGTATGTTAGATACATCCATATCCTGAATAGATTCTAATGACTTTCCCGGATATACTTCCTGTTCATTAACTCTTAACTTCACCATTGCCAATTGTTGGGTGCTAAGAAAATTCATGATTTCATTCAAAGCAGATTGAAGGGTGTTCGGCGAATTCGAAAACTGAAATCCTTTTATACCATCAATGAGTATTTCCATCTTGGGGGTCTCCTTTGTTGGGTTGAAGAACAGGAATTTCTTTCGGGGGTTCTACCCGTGCCGCCTCTTCATTTTCCGCTTTGATTGATAGATAGACCTCTTTTCGATGAACAGGGATAGAACGAGGTGCCTCTATCCCTATCTTGACCTGATTTTCCCGTAATTCAAGCACTTTGATTTCGATATTATCGCCAATCATTATGCTTTCATCTTCCTTACGCGTGAGCACAAGCATATTAGACCTCCTGTCTATCGGTTGGTTGTTCATTTTGGGGTTGCGCAAGGAACCATTGGACAGGGTAATCCGTTCTGTCCAATACCATTTGCTTTGCTAACCTTGTTTTTGTATTTATTACAATGGGGGCTCTTAAATTCGTTCGGATTTTTGTTGGGTCTTCCGGAACCACAAGTAATGTATATATAGAAATCTCCTGAGGAGAAATAGCTTGTAATTCATGTAAGTCCTGAGGAGTGAACGGAACCTGATAGCCCTGTAAAACCTGCAAAGGTTCTAACAATAGAAAAGCCAATGAACCATCCTCTACGGATTGCAGCCACCATAGCGGGCTATCTTTAGGTCCCGGTAATAAAATAAATTTCTGGTAATTCTGAAATCCTAAAATAGGTTTTACAAATAAAAGAATTTGATTTTCATCAATTTCTATTTCACCAAATCGTGTTGTTTGTAATTTCATATAATTACATTTATTCCTTTTTTATTTTCAGTATGCAATATTTTATTTTACTATAACAACTTGATATTATTAAAATATAATCAGATAGTTAATCGTTACTTGTAATATTCTGTTAATAATTAATATATTGTTCAAAAAAGTGGTCTGAAAAACAAAAGCGGTAAATTGATAGGAGATTATGGAATGAAAGAGTATGATGATTTTAAACAGTTTATTAAGAATGAGATAGTAAAGGCTGTTGATGAGGAGGACAGTGAACGGGTTAAGTATTTACTATCCGCATTAGAAATGATGATTCAGATGAAGAAGAAAACCGAAATATCTGAATCAGAGAAACCTACCAAAGCAGGAACTAAAAAAGTAAAAGAAGTTAAAGCAAAGAAAAAAGTTTCTTCCCAAATTCTGGCAAAGAAATCAATGATTGCGGAAAAAAAAACGGCTAAAAAGCTTGAAAAAAAGGTAGGTAAGCAAGGACATACCACCGTTTCTTTAGAGAAAAAAGTTTCGGGCAAGAAAAAAGCAGTTTTTGATAGTGAATGGACTGAGGAAGAAAAACCCCTTGTAAGTGAAGAACCGCTAAAAAAGGATAAAGAGGAAGAAGTAGTTGTTCTTCATCAGGAAGTGGTAGAAAATCAAGAAACCCCTGTGGTTGAAAACTCAAAAGAAAAAACAGAGAAAAAATCCTCTTCGGGAAAAAGACTTCCATTCACAGGAAAATTGGAAAAAGGTTTGAAGACCCCACAATCTGCTTATATTTACCCTCTTTTAGATACATTGATGGAATTCAATGGCTCTGCCCCTTATTCCGTAATTACAAAACAGGTTTATGAAAAGATGAAGCATATTTTTAATAGTTATGACTTATCCCCGGTTACTCATAATAAATATATCCCTCGCTGGAAGGATACATTGAAATGGATAAAAATAGATCTTGTGAATAGAGGTATTCTCGAAAAGAACACCGAAAGGGGTATCTGGGCTATTACCGAATATGGAAAAGCATATTATGCCCAGCACAAGGATAAATTGAAGGGGGAAAATAATCAGTCTTCGGAGGAAGTCAAAGAACACGATATAGATGCGTATTCCCCGCAAACGATGTTAGAGGAAGGTGCTTCTGATAGCACCCCAAATTCAGAAGAAGTTCAAGAACAAAAAGAAGTTCAAGAACAAAAAGTAGTTATGGACACCTCGCAATTAATGTCAGAAGAATCTCATGCAGATATTCCACAAAGTTCTCAGGATGTTGGTGATCAGACTATTCCTTCAGATTTTTCTCCTTCAGAAACAGAGCAAAACGGTTAATAGATAAAGGCTACATTTTTACAAAGAATATATAAAATTTTCCTGACGAGATTAATTATTTGGAAAAACAATTTATAAGAGGTGCAAGATAAATTTAGTGAGAGAATTATAAGGGATGTTTAGTGGTGCCCGGGAGGAGAATTGAACTCCTACCCCATTTCTGGGACCAGATCCTTAGTCTGGCGCGTCTGCCATTTCCGCCACCCGGGCGAATACCTTTAAAAAAGTGTTTAAATTCTATAACAAATGATAGAAAAATTTAAAATCAGTGCGAAGTTTTGAAGAATTTCCTTTCGATATTTATGAAAATGAAAGATAAAACTTTCTAATGACGAGATGTAAAAAATCAAACGAATTATAGCATGGGTTCATGGCGACCTTTTCCCGAACCGTTTGGGTGGCGAAGGCAAAAATTAGCACTCATCGTTTGAATGGATGAAAATTTTCTTCCACAGAATTTGCATATATATTCATTTTTTGTTTCACCTTCATAGGGGACATGTTTCCCTTTTCCAGGTCCATTAGGATGCCTTACACATAGAGATGAGGTTAAAGATTGGACATTTGTGCTTTGTTTACCACAATACTTGCAAAAATAAACAGTGCCCATAAAATTATCCTCCTTAAATTTGTATACCGTGTTCTTTCGCTACAAGTATATTTGAGCGTAACAATGCCTCAAAACTTCCGCAGTCTGCCCACCAACCTTCTAAAAATTCATAAGTCATTGTCCCTCGTCGAATATATTCATTGTTTACATCGGTTATCTCTAATTCACCTCGCGCACTGGGTTTCAGTGTCTTACAAATATTAAATACATCCGAATCATACATATATATTCCAATTACTGCATAATTTGTGGGTGGAACTTTAGGCTTCTCTATAATCTCCTTCACTTTCCCATTTTCTACTACCGCAACACCAAATTCTTGAGGATTAGATACCTCTTTCAAAAAAATCTTTGCACCGGAATCTTGCTTTTCAAAATCATCTACGGCTTTTTTAATACTGCTCTGAGTAAAATTATCTCCAAGGATGACTACAACTTTATCTTTACCAACAAATGGCTCTGTAAGTGCGAGAGCATGAGCTATGCCTCCTTCTGTTTTTTGATAAGTATAATGAAGTTGATGCAAGCCGAAATCTTCTCCATTCCCCAATAATCGGAGAAAATCCCCTGCGTTATTTCCCCCTGTTACTATCATAATATCTTTAATACCAGCGTCTACAAGAGTTTGAATGGGATAAAAAATCATAGGTTTATTATAGACGGGCAATAAATGTTTATTAGTAACACGAGTTAAGGGTAATAATCGTGTTCCTAAACCTCCAGCCAAAACGACACCTTTCATCTAATTTCTCCTTATCTCTAATTTACAAATTGTATTATATTTGTCTTATCATTATACAATCTTTTATCTACTTTTAAAACTGATGATATTATTTATATGAGTTTAACATAATAAAAATCAATAGGAGAATAAAAAATGAAAATTCGAAAAATTATTTTAATGTCTGTAGTGGCTCTATTTGTGTTAGTGACTTTCTTTACTTGCTCCACAAATGGCAAAGAAGAAACTCAAAAACGAATTCCTGTCGGAAAATGCACAACTCCTCCACAAGGAGATGGCTGGGTAAATTTGTTTTCTTCAGAAAATCAATCGAAATGGGAAAATGTAACATCGAACAATAAAAAAGCAGGATTTGAATTTATGCCTGACAATGTTTTCCATATTTTCGGTTCTAAATCCGGGGGATATATAGCATATATGGGCGAAGAAATAACTGATTTTGAATTACATATCGAATTTAAATTGACCCCAAAAGCGAATAGTGGTGTATTCTTCCGTTCCGACCTGAAAGACCCTGTTCAAAAAGGATTTGAAATACAGGTTTTAGAGGATTATGGACAGTCTCCTAACAAAAATGGTTGCGGCTCTTTGTATGATGTAGCCACTCCTATGTTTAATATGTGCTTACCGCCCGGTGAATGGAATTCTTATGATATTACATGTAAAGATAGTCATCTCGTAGTTGTAATGAATGGTTGGAAGGTTATTGATGTGGATATTTCTCTTATGACAATGCCCATTGGAAAATTTGATACACCATTAGCACAACTACCCCGTAGAGGATATTTCCAGCTTCAGGACCACGGGGGAGAAGTGTGGTATCGAAACGCTTATTATAAAAATCTTGCAGGTAATTAATACAGGAAGTAGACATGTACTCCGAACAACAAAAATATTGGCTAACTCTATTTTTAATTCCGGGTATTGGTTCCACTACTTTTATAAAACTTATAGCCCGTTTTGGTTCCCCTTACGAAGTGCTTTCCGCATCGGAAAAAGCCCTGTCCGAAGTAGTTGGAAAAACTTTAGCCCATAGAATAGCCCATTACCGTGAAGTTGTAGATGTAGATACTGAACTAAGGTTGATTGAAAATCATAAGGTAAAAATTATTACCTTAGATGACCCGGAATACCCCGTCTCGTTAGCAGAAATCTATGACCCACCTCTGGTTTTGTATTGCAAAGGAAATTTACTAAAAAGAGACCAATATTCTATTTCTATTGTTGGCACACGAAAATATAGCCCTTACGGTAGTAAAGTAACACATTTCTTTGCTCAGGGTCTGGTAAATGCAGGTTTTACCATTGTGAGTGGTCTTGCTTGGGGTATTGATACCATAGCCCATCAGGTGGCTCTGGATAGTGGGGGTAGGACTATTGCCTTTTTAGGCTGTGGAATTGATGTTATATATCCCAGAGAAAATAAAAATTTATATGAGAGAATACAAAATCAAGGAGCGGTAATATCTACCTTTCCCATGCAAACGAAGCCCTTAGGCAATAATTTCCCAATACGCAATCGTTTTATTAGTGGATTTTCATTGGGGACAATTGTTACAGAAGCAACAAAAAATAGTGGAGCCTTAATTACCGCACAACATGCCGTAGAGCAGGGAAAAACAGTTTTTGCTGTCCCCGGTCCTATCGGTTCGTTAAATAGTGAAGGACCCCATGGCTTAATCCGACAAGGAGCAAAGTTGGCAGAAAAAATTTCGGATATTATCGAAGAAATTCCTTTATATGCTCGTGAAAATTTTGCTGACGACATCTCGGATATTGGCAAAAAAACAACTCAACCCGCACAAGAATATACAAAACAAAAAATCCAATACACCTTGTCTATGGCGATAAAACCTTCTTCAGAGACAGTCCCTTCAAAACCAGAAAAAACTGAAAAAAATATCCAACAAACCAATTCTAACTCTTTTGCTTCTCAAAGTCCACTGGAAAAGAAAATCCTATCTATTTTAAGTCCTGAAGGTTCTTATGTAGATGAAGTTGCCATATCCTGCCAGATACCTATTTCTCAAGCACTTTCAACATTAACCTTAATGGAAATGAAAGGTTGGGTTAAACAATTTTCAGGAAAAAGATTTGCAAAAGCATAAATCGGAGCTACCATGATAAAAACAGAAAATCTGACCAAAAAATTTGGCGAAAAAATCGCCGTTAATAAACTTAATATTGAAGTTCCACGCGGCACCTTTTTTTGCTTTTTAGGACCTAACGGTGCCGGTAAAACAACGACAATTAAAATGCTAACAGGTCTAATGCGTCCCACAGAAGGAAAAGCATTTATATCTGGAATTGATATTCAACAGGACCCCGTCAAAGCTAAGAGATACATTGGATTTGTGCCTGACCATCCATTCCTTTATGACAAGTTAACAGGAAGAGAGTTTTTAAAATTTATTGCAGGACTATATCAAATCTCAGAAAAAGAATTTAAAGAACGAACAGAAGAACTGGTCGGTTTATTTGGTTTAAATTCTGTCATTGACCAACTTATTGAAGATTATAGCCATGGTATGCGACAGAAATTATCATTCACGGCTTGTTTTCTGCATAAACCCGAAATTGTTATTGTAGATGAACCCTGGGTAGGACTTGACCCCAAAAACATAAGATTTGTAAAAGACTATCTTAAAGAAAAAACACGGAAGGAAGGTGTGACCGTTTTTATGTCTACTCATACATTAAGTATTGCAGAAGAAATTGCAGATGTTATTGGCATTATCCATCAAGGAAAGTTATGTGCGTTTGGTTCTGTAAATGATATTAAGTCCCTTTCCGATACTCCCGGGAATCTGGAAGATGTATTTTTAGAGTTAACAAAAGAAACAGATGAAGTGTAAAAGTATGAATCAGATTTCCGCTATTTTAGAAGCAAAACGAAATATCCTGAAACATCAGATATTAAGTATTCGAAAAGAATCAAAACTAAAAGTTACCGTAATTACAATTTCAGCTATTGCTATCTGGTTAGGGATTTTTTTCGGCCTTTATGAAGGTTTCAACTGGTTATTAACATTCGGTTCCAGGGCAGGGATAGAAGTAAATTTTGGGGAACTGTTAATGGCACGGATGTTTATGATACTAATGAGTGCGGTTTTTCTGTTCCTTATATTTTCAAATGTTCTCATAGCCTTTTTTACCCTTTATAAAGCAGAAGAGATTTTTTTCCTTGTTCAAACGCCAATTCCTTATCAACGCCTATTCCTTGTCCGTTTTGTTGAATGTGTTGCTTTTAGTTCATGGTCAGTTGCCTTTCTCGGTGTCCCTCTTATACTTGCTTATGGATTAAGCCTAAAAACCCCTATATTCTTTTACATTATGTCAATTATCTTTTTCATACCATTTATCATAATACCGGCAAGTTGGGGAAATATTATTACTCAATTTTTAGTACTTATATTCCCGAAAATAAAGTTAAGAACAATGATTTTATTCGGTATCCTGGCGGTTATATTCCTATTCTGGTATTTAACCACCATGTTAAAGGGAACGCGAATCAGTGAGGATACCATTCTACCTGTATTCCTGAGTGCTACCTCTCGTGTTCAATCTCCTTTATTCCCACCCTATTGGTTTTCTCAAGGGGTATTAAAATCTAAAGACAGTCAGTTTTCCGAGGTTCTGTTCTGGTTTATGCTTCTTATGTCCAATGCTTTATTCTTTACCTTTTTAGGGTCGATTATATCTAAGTGGATATTTTATCCGGGCTTTTCAGGTTTACAGGGTAGTGGACAGAGAAGGATAAAACTTCCTAATAAAGGGATTTTAGGTCGTCTGGATACCTTATTAAGTTTTATTCCTTACCCATACAAACCTTTGGTCATAAAAGATGTTCGAATGTTCTGGCGAAATGCAACCCAATGGTCTCAATTTATTATATTTTTTGGTATTATGGCGATTTATATTGCCAATCTGCGTAATACTACCAAATACTTTGAACAAGAGATGTGGCGCAGTTTTGTTGCCTGTATGAACATAGCCTCATTAAGTCTTATCCTTGCTACCCTAACCAGCCGTTTCATTTTCCCACTAATTAGTTTAGAAGGACACCGTTTCTGGATTATTGGTTTGGCACCCATCACACTTCGGCAGATATTATGGCAGAAATTTTGGCTCAGCGTGATGACCTCCGCACCTTTTACCGTTACTCTTGCTATTTTATCAGGTTATATGCTTCAACTGGCTCCTCTTTATTATTTCATGACAATATTCAGCATTGTCCTTATGAATTTCGGGCTTTCAGGTCTTGCCGTTGGATTAGGTGCCCTTTATCCCAGTTTTGAGGAAGATAATCCGGCAAGAATTGTTTCAGGTTTGGGTGGAACTTTGAACCTATTGTTAAGCATTTTCTATATCACCATAGTAGTTACAGCCCAAACGATAATTCTTCAATGGCGGGTGCTTGAACAATTCACACGCCCGGGTTATTTCTGGTTTGCCTTGGCATTTGTAATCACTTTGATAGTAACATTAACAGGTATAGCAGTTGCCTTGCCTATGTCTTTAGGTTTAAAAAACTTAAAATCACTGGAGTATTAAAAAATGAAAATAGTTAACATTACCACTTCAAAGCGAACCCATTTTATACCTTTAGATTCATATATCGAACAATTTATTCAGGAAACAGGGATAAAAAATGGGATAGTTTGTGTTTATGTTCCTCATACAACAGCAGGAATTACTATTAATGAAAATGCAGACCCCGATGTCTTGCATGATATTGACAAAACACTGGATACACTTATTCCCTGGAATGGAAATTACAAACATGCCGAAGGGAATTCCCCTGCCCATGTAAAAGCATCTCTTATGGGCTCCTCTGTTCAAATAATCATTCAAAACGGGAAATTAGTCTTAGGGACATGGCAATCGGTTTTCTTTTGTGAATTTGATGGACCTCGAACAAGGAAATTTTATATAGAAGTAATTCCTACCTAATAATCTTTTCTACGAAGGATTAAAGATTCTAATTGCTTATAGCAATCTTCACATATTGTATGGGTTAAAGAAGGAACTCGTATCTGTGTTAGTAATCCATATTTATTTATAAATTGTTTTGTGTAATCTATCAGAGCATTTTTTATATTTGAATTATGACACCTTTTCTTTGTAAAATTAAACTACCATGATAACGGTGGCGGCATGGCGGCATGGCCAAGTGGTAAGGCAGAAGCCTGCAAAGCTTCCATTCCCCGGTTCGAATCCGGGTGCCGCCTCCATATCTATCGTCGTGGGCGAGTGGTGGAATAGGAATACACGATGGACTTAAAATCCGTTGGCCGTAAGGCCATGCGGGTTCGATTCCCGCCTCGCCCACTTTTTTATTTTTACCTCTCTTTTTATATAATCATTGACAGAGTGTTTTCCCAGCCTAATATTAAAAACTTACATCCAAGAGGATATACTGAAATGGCCATATGTTTTTTTAACACTATGACCCGAAAATTAGAACCGTTTATCCCTTTAAAACCACCAAAAGTAAAACTTTATACTTGTGGGCCCACAGTTTACAATTTCGCCCATATTGGAAATTTCCGTGCATATATTTTTGAGGATTTACTGAAACGATATCTTAAATTCCGTGGTTATGATGTATTTCATGTAATGAATATTACAGATGTAGAAGATAAATTAATACGCACCTGCCGTGAAACAGGAAAATCACTCAAAGAAATTACCGATTTTTATATAGAAGCCTTTTTTAAAGATCTGGATACCCTCCAAATCGAAAGAGCGGATGTTTATCCCCGTGCTACCGAGCATATCCCTGAAATGGTGGAGATTATTAAAAAATTAAAAGAAAAAGGGCATACATACGAACATGAAGGAAGTATTTATTTCCGTTTAAATACATTCCCAGAATACGGTAAATTAAGCCACATGAATATTGAAGAATTGAAAGTCGGTGCCAGCGGTAGGGTAGATACCGATGAATATACGATGGAAGACGCCCGTGATTTTGCCCTCTGGAAAGCATGGGATGAAGAAGATGGCAATGTCTATTGGGAAACCGAACTCGGAAAGGGAAGACCCGGCTGGCATATTGAATGTTCGGCTATGAGCATGAAATATCTTGGAGAAAGTTTTGATATTCATTGTGGGGGTATTGATAATATGTTCCCCCATCATGAAAATGAAATAGCCCAATCCGAATGTGCCACAGGAAAACCCTTTGTCAAATATTGGCTCCATTGTGCCCATCTGGTTGTTGATGGTAAAAAAATGTCAAAGTCATTGGGAAATTTTTATACACTAAGAGACCTTTTAGATAGAGAGTTAGAACCTCTGGCTATTCGTTGGGTCCTCCTCGCAACTCATTATCGGCAACCTAATAACTTTACTTTTGAAACAGTAGAATCCGCTTCCAGTAGTATTCGGCGAATACGCGATTTCCGTTTGCGTCTCAAAGAAATTAAAGGAAATGGAGATGAACTGGTAGAGGAATGCTTACAATGTGAAAAATCGTTTGTAGATTCTTTAGATGATGATTTAAATATTTCCTCAGCTCTCGGTATTGTATTTGATTTTATACGGGATGTTAATAAAAAAATTGATAGCGGGGAAGTGGGGGAGAAGGGGGCTCAAAACGCTATTAATCTCTTAAACAAATTAAATCAGATAACAGGTTTATTTAACCCTGATAGGGAAGATGATGTTCCTGCGGAAGTATTAGAAAAAGTTATGCAAAGACAACAGGCACGGAGAGATAAAAATTTTGCTCTGGCTGATACCATTCGCAATCAATTACTTGAACAAGGTTGGATTATTGAAGATACCCCTCAAGGTCCACGCGTAAAACGAAAATAAATACAGTATAGGTTTCCATACCTTAAAATGGAACTTTGACCGTATTAAAGGTGTTTAATATTATAAAAGGTAAATAAAAAGAATGCGTTCCTTAGAGGATTGGGAATTGATTGCATTAGCAAAACAAGGAAACCATGAAGCGTTCCACAACCTTGTAGAACGATACAAATCCCCTATTTATACCTTTAGCCTTTATTTAACAAGAAATGTCCAGAACGCAGAAGACATTGTGCAAGAAACATTTATCCGTTTATATAGAAATTTGAACCAGATAGAACCTAAGGCACAATTTAAAACATTTATTTTTGCTATTGCGAGAAATCTTGCTCTTAACCACATTCGTAACGAACAAAGGAAAAATAATTTTTTATCACGACTATTCAATAAAATAAATTCCGACTATAAAGAACAAATAAATCCTAAACCCAATGTGTGGGTTCCTGATGAAAAGCAAGAGTTTACCTCTATTATTCAACAATGTATGTTAGAGCTATCAGAGGAACATCGGGAGATATTATTATTAAGAGAAACACAAGGACTTGATTATGAAAGTATTGCCAAAATTTTGGGTTGCCGTGTAGGAACGGTTCGCAGTCGTTTGGCAAGAGCAAGAGCACAACTCAGAAAGATAGTAATTGAGAAAGGAATAACAGTAAAATGACACATTTAACAGATGAACAAATTTCAGAGCTTCTGGACGGTTTCTGTGTTCTTAACCAGAAACAACAGGAACATCTACAACACTGTCCCGAATGTAAGAAAAAGTTAGAAGAATGGCAGAGCATTTCCATCTGTGTTCAAAATCTACCTGTTCAATCTGTCCCCGATGAATTGACATCTCGAATAAACTATAAAATAAATTCTATTCAAAAAGATTTTAGAAGAAGTTATTTCCCCTCTATCCAATGGAACTACAAATTCCTTGCCTCTTCCATTGCTGTTATCCTTCTCATTATTTTTGGAATTACGGTTATTTACAACAATTATGATAGTGAGAAGACTTTGGATAAGGGTAATTCTCAACCTGTTTCTGATATAGGTCCCATTGCCAGTAATAACAACGGAACCGTAGATAATCCTTCTATAACAGAACAAATCTCGATGGAAGACAACATATTAAATAGCATTAGCGAACAATACATTAATTTAGAACCTTTTGAAGAGGAATTACATGACATTACTATATCAGAGTTACTTTTGTCCCTTGCTGAAGAGACAGAAGAGTATAATATTTCAGATGTATCCCTATAATATGAACAAATATAAATATTGGAGAATGATTTTATGAAAAAATGTATTACAACAATCCTTTTTCTAATAGTCCTTTTATCTTATTTTTGTGTTATTGCAACAGCCCAACCTCCAGATGCAATGCGTTCTGATATGCAAAATCCTCCCCGCCCGGATGGTTTTCGGCAAGGTGGACCCCCACTACCTAATGGTGAAAATCGTCCACCACTACCCGCACCCGGTATCTATCCCGAGCCAATGGGACCTCCTCCTGAAGGAGATTTACCCGCCCGTGAAATACTGGAACAAGTGCTTCTGGCAAAAGTGGCAAAACAACTAAAGCTAAACGATGAACAGACAGTTATATTGGTTCGAAGATTTAACGAACAGAAGGAAGTCTTATTTGAAAAAACTCAACAACGCAACAATTTGGCAAACGAACTGCGCAAACAAATCCATGATAAAACGAAAGCAAACCCTAAAGAATTAGAAGAAAAATTTTCTCGTCTCCTAAAAATGGATATGGAATTAGCAGAATTAAAGCAGAAATGGATTGATAATATCTCTATAGACCTACCTTTAGAGTCCAAAGTCCAGTTATACTTACTTTTTTCCGATTTTGAAAATGAAATACGCAAATTCCTTCGTAAAGCCTACGATTGGAAACAAAATAGATTTTTGGAAGAAAAGGGTGGATTAATGCCTCCAGAACAACAGCGTCGTGGTAGAGTCCCAAAAAACAACAATAATCCCGAAGTAGAAAATGAATAATCAAACACTGCACTTATTTCAACTAAAAAATTTGAAATATAAGGGTCTTTGATACCTTACTGAATAGTAAATTAGAATAATCCCTACCTACCGTGTCGAATATCATCAAGACTGGAATCTTTGATGGCATTGTGATTGCGAGGTGGAATGTTATAATCAAGAGGTGTTGGTGTTGGATAGTTATTGTCGAAACAGGCGGTGCAAAAATGTCGCTTATCATTGAAAGTCGCTTCGAGGATTGCAGGAATTGTTAAATAAGCAAGTGAATCCACGCCTAAATATTTCCGAATTTTTTCTATGTCTACCTGATTATCTTGTTTTGACATTTTATAAGCAATTAATCGTTCCCGATTGGGAGTATCAATCCCATAGTAACAGGAATTAATAATGGGAGGAGAGGCAACACGATAATGAATTTCTTTTGCCTTGCACCGTCGAAGCATTTTTATAATCTTACGGGAAGTAGTCCCACGAACAATACTGTCATCTACTAATACAATTCTTTTCCCTTTTACCGTATCTCTGGACGGATTTAGTTTTATCTTAACGCCGAAATCACGCATCTTTTGGTCAGGTTCTATGAATGTCCTACCCACATAATGATTGCGAATAAATCCCATATCAAAAGGTAATCCCGATTCATGAGCATATCCTAATGCAGCGGGATTGGATGAATCTGGAACAGCCATTACAAAATCCGCATCTACGGGAGCTATCCTTGCAAGGGCTCTACCTAACTCTTTTCGAACCAAATCCACACTTTTACCAAATATTACACTATCCGGGCGGGCAACATATATATACTCGAAGATACATTGTTTGGGAATAACTTTGCGAAACGGAAATGAACTTGTTATTTGGTTATTGGATACATGGACTACTTCCCCGGGTTCTACTTCACGAAGCCATTTAGCTCCTACTAAGTCCAGAGCACAGGTTTCACTTGCAAAAATATAAGACCTACCTTTTTTCCCTATCCATAAAGGACGAAAGCCATAAGGGTCGCGAGCGGCAATTAATTCGTTATGATTCATAACAAGGACACAAAACGCTCCTTTTACCTGCTTCAGAGCATCAATCACCGATTCAACAAAGGTCTTTTTATTAGAACGGGCGATTAAATGGATAATTACCTCTGTGTCTGAAGAAGATTGGAAAATAGCTCCTTTTTGTTCTAACTCGTGCCGTAAATAAGCGCCATTGACCAGATTCCCATTATGACAAACCGCAAGGGAACCGTTCACATAATTTACTAAAAAAGGCTGAACATTTCGTAAATTACTTGAACCAAAGGTAGAATAGCGGACATGTCCAATACCTATATGTCCCTGAACGCGTGCGAGTTTATGAGCAGGGAATACATCATTAACCAGTCCTACACCCCGATGGGCTGTTAATGTTGCTCCATCAGAACACACAATCCCTGCCCCTTCCTGTCCACGATGTTGTAATGCATAGAGCCCTAAATATATCCAGTTCGGAGCCGATTTATGGTTATAGATGCCAAAGATACCGCACTCTTCGTGAAGTTTATCAGATGTAAAATCAAACATAACCTTGTATCACTTCCCTAAAAAAATGTTTATTTTTTTGTATCATAACTTCCACAAATTTATGGAAGATTTTTTCCTGTTAACCGTGTAAACGCTTCAAGATATTTTTCTCGGGTTTTTTCTACGATATCGGGTGGCAATGGTGGGGGCGGCGAATTTTTGTCCCAATTTACCGATTCTAAATAGTCTCGAATAAACTGTTTATCAAAACTGGGCTGACTTTTTCCGGGTTCATACTGGTCTGCAGGCCAGAATCGTGAAGAATCCGGGGTCAATATCTCATCTGCCAGCACCAATTCACCATCCAGCAAACCGAACTCAAATTTTGTATCACATAAAATAATCCCTTGGGTAATAGCATATTCATTAGCTCGTTTATAAATTTCAATAGCGACTCTACTTGCCTTTTGATTAAGTTCCTTTCCAATAATTTTCCCTGCCTCTTCCGAGGATATATTAATATCATGTCCTTCTTCTGCTTTTGTGCTGGGAGTATAAATAGGTTCGGGTAATTTGCTACCTTCCACAAGTCCTGATGGTAATAAGATACCGCAAACAGTTCCTTGGGTTTTATATTCTTTAAGCCCACTCCCTGCTAAATATCCACGAACAATAAACTCAACCGGCAACATTTGACACTTTCTCACATACATAGAGCGGTTTTTAAACATCTCTGGATGATTTCGAAACTCTTCAGGAAAATCTTCCAGCCGTGCCGAAATCAAATGATTGGGCACTATATCTTTCATCATTTCAAACCAGAACAAAGATAATTGTGTCAAGATGATTCCTTTATCAGGTATGGGTGTAGGATTTACCCAGTCGAAAGCAGAGATACGGTCTGTGGCTACGAGGAATAATGTATCTCCTAAGTCATAAATATCCCTTACTTTCCCCCTACGGGTTGGTTCTTTCCCATTTAAATTTGTTTCTGATAGCACAGTCATAAATATTCCTTTTGTTTTTGATTTTTTTATTCGTTAAAAAAATTTTTTAAATAAGGTTTATTTATTTTCAGAAGTTCGTTCAATAATTCTCTACATTTTTTTGCATCGGGCATCAATGGATGACTTAATAATGCCTGAAAAGCAAGTTCACGGTCTCCCTTCACCGCAGAATGAACAGTTAATGTTTCATAAGCCTTTATAAGTTGCATCAAACCACGAATAGAATGTTCCGGCGGTGATTGAGGAATAGAATGAGCACCATCTTTATCTATAATAGCCGAAATTTCGACGGATACATCATCATCAAAAGTAGGAATGGCGCCGTTGTTTCTACAACACACAATTTGTCGGGATTTTTTATCGTTTTCTATGGCATCAATTACCATAAGTGCTGCGGTTGAATAGTGAGCCCCACCCCTCTTACTCAATTCTTCCGGTTTCTCTTTCAACTCAGTATTGGAATATTTTTCAAACAATTTTTGCTCAATTTCTAACACTTCTTCCCCTCTTGTTTTCTCTTTTTTCTTTAAATAATTCAACACGGATTCTGTGGAATAATAATATTGAAGATAATAATTACAAAACATATTCAAACTTTTCATTGCTTCCAGCATGTTATTACGGGTCGTTTCATCTTCCCATTCTTCTTCTGCATGTTCCCAGAATTTTTGTAATACTTCTTGGGTAATGTCAACACCTTGTTTCTTAAATTTACGAACCCAAGATAAATGATTTAATCCAACATAATCTAACTCAATTTCTTCAGGGCTACCTCCTATGTGTTTTACGATTTCCATTATCATTCCTATAGGGACATTACATAGACCAATTGTCCGTATTTTACTGTATTTAATTACGGCTTCTGTATTAATTCCTGCAGGATTTGTAAAATTAATAAGAAACGCATTTGGACATAACTGCTCCATTTTATGGGCAATATCCAGAATAACAGGAATCGTTCTCAAAGCACAGGCAAAACCACCAATCCCCGTCGTTTCCTGTCCTATAATTCCGTATTTAAGCCCTAATTTTTCATCGTTTATACGAGCCTGCATTTGACCAACCCGTATTTGCGTTAATACATAGCGTGCATTTTTTACCGCTTCTTCAATATTTTTCGTTTTATATATCTTACAGGATGAGCCATAACGCTGTGCCAATCTTTCTGAGAAGGCATGGTTTATTTCCAATCTCTGCTCATTTTGGTCCATTAACCAGATTTCATCAAATAAAAATTTACCTTCTCTCGCAAATATCCCATCAATTAATTCCGGAGTATATGAACTACCACCACCAATTACTGCAAACTTCATATCTTATCCCTTTACTATTCTGATTGGTAAAAAATTTTAATGCCCGATTATAACTATTGAGTAAATTTTAGAATATAATATCGAATATGATGACTTGGTTTAAAATATGATACTCATAAAACGATTTAAGCAAAACAAAGATAAAACTAAATGACAGAACGGGAATTTGTTTTCAATCTACAATGGGAACCCTCAGATATTATTAGTATCCTTTTATTAGGGTTTCTGTTTTTCTGGGGCGTTTTCCTGTTGTATCAAAAATGGATAAAAAACTATGATTATCCCTTCTGGTTAGACCTGCTGTCCCTTATTATTATGTTTGCTGTGCTTGGAATTGAACTACTTCAATTTAGTGACTGGCTTCGTAATTATCCACTTCTTTATATTCTCTCCGCATTAGGACTGTTCATTTCCGCATCAGCTCTTTACTCACAAAGTTTCATATCTCTGGTTACGCTTATATTCCTGAGTATTATCCACCCCGGGGAAGAATCAGCACCTGATGTCCCTCGCTTTGGGCCTGCGGAAATATTAGAACGACAAAACGATTGGAAAGGTGCGTTAAATGAATATTTCGTTCTGGCTCGAATTTATCCCCACCATCCATCGGTTCATTTGCGGATTGCTAATGTTTATATAAAGATGAAACAACCAGAGGAAGCATTACATTGGCTGAAAAAATCATTGCAATACCTTAAAAAAGAAGAGGATACCTATCTAATTATAGCCCGCTATTGTGATATTGCTCATGACATAGGAGATATTCCTTCCGCAACAGAGATGATGGACTATTTTGTAAATCAATATCCCGAATCCATACATTCACGGTCAATTATAGAAAGAAAAAAACGGATAAAATTAGACACCTCAAAAGAGAGGTCATCTTTATTAATACCTATGGAAGATGTTCCAATGAGCAATGAGGATTTAGAAGAAGAAAAAGAAATTAAAAAAGAAAAATTAACTTTAGAGAAAATTAAACAAGATGCTATAGATAGTAGTCCTACCGAAAAAGAAAAATTGGATAACAAAGACCAAGAAAAAGAAGAGAAAAAATCAACAATATCCCGTTTAGAACCTATGTAAAATCATTGTTCAACGAATTTATTGTTCCCCACTTCGGATATTCTATCCTTTTCAGGAACGGTTGCAATGGTAAGACCCGAATAACCTAATTGTAAAGCAAGGTCAAATACCTTAACTGTGATACGAAAAGGGACCTCTGCATCAGATTCTAAAATTAATGTAGCAGAAGGATTTTTTGTTTTTATTTCTTTAAGTTTCTTTTCTAACTCTTCTATAGTTACAGGTATGGAGTTCCCTCCTTCTTTCTCAGACAGGAAAATATTCCCTTTGGAGTCAATAATAACCCTATAAATGTTCGTATCTTTTATTTCATTATTTGTTTTACTTTCTGGCAGTTGTAAAGAAAGCCCCAAATGAGGATTGAATGTTGTTGTGATAATCAGAAAAATAAGTAACAAAAACATCACATCAATTAGTGATGTTATATTAATAAGAGGGAAATCTTTTTTTACAGGTTTTCCAAAAGGACCTTCACGCATAAGGAATTATCTCGCACTTTAGAAATTCCCAATATACCACTGATTTACATGTGGAATCAACAATTTATAGAGAATACAAAAATAAAATTAAAAAAAATTGGCAAAATTTGAATTTTTCTGGTAAACTTATAGGTGAAGGAATGATGGAGGCAAGAAATTTGGCTTAAACGAGGTGTAAATGAAGAATATTAGAGTATGTGTCGCAGACGATAACAGGGATGAAGTCCTTATATTATGTGAAAGTTTGAAATTACACAATTATGAAGCAATCCCTGCCTTCTGTGGTGTAGAGGCTCTCGATTTATGTAAAAGCGGGAGCGTAGATTTATTATTATTGGATATAGGACTTCCCGACATTGACGGTATTGAGGTATGCAGAAGATTAAAAGCAGACCCCAATACCCGAGATATTCCTATCATTTTTGTGTCAGCCCGAGGATCATCACAAGATGTCGCCTTAGGTCACGAATTAGGCGCCGTTGATTATATTGCAAAACCTTACAATCTGCCCATGGTTCTTGTTGCTGTTGAAATGGCATTACGAACCCTGCATACATCCGCCTATATTGATAGCCCGGTTGAATTCTGGGATGACCCTATTTATACAGACCCACTAACAGGATTGAGAAATTACCGCTATTTAATGGAACGGTTAGAAGAAGAAATTGTCCGAACAGACCGACACAAGTCCCCTCTAAGTTGTATCGTTTTAGATTTTGCCGATTATGATATTAATGAAGAAGAAACCACAGAACGAACGGAACTGATAGAAAGCGAATCTTTTTTACAGGATGTTGCGTTAGCATTAAAACAAAATTCCCGCAGCTGTGATATTTTGACAAGATTCGAATCATCAAAATTTGTCATTGTACTTCCTAATCAAAATCTTGAAAGAGCAATAAAATACGCACAGAAAATAGCAAAAGAAGTTGAAAAAAACTTTTTAGAAGAAGAGAAAACCGTTTCCTTACAGTCAAAATTCGGGATTGTCAGTTGTAAAGATAAATGTGTTCCCTCTGGAGAAGAACTTTTAGGTATTGCTATGAAAAACCTGTTAAGAGCCTTTACTCGTCCCGGAATTAGCATTGTAGGTAAAGACCTTACCGAAAAGAAAGAAGTTTTCCTCTAATTATCCCCCGCCTAAATCGTTTTGTTAGTCATCAAACAGTTAATCATATTACATTTGGTAATTGTGTAACTCATTGATATAATTCTCTTTAATAATTCAAAAAAATAAAACCAATTAAAACAAGTAAAAGTCTGATAAGCAGGTTAAAAACTAATTTTAAGTTAAACTTAGAGGTAGATTCTTATGTTAAGAAAAAAACATTTCGTTTCTATTCTTGTCATTTTTCTTTTATGTAGTTTTGTTCTTCCCTTATCCGCATCCGCAAAGACCCCAAGGATTTTAATGGTAGGTGATAGTTGGGCATGGTTTATGTATTTAAACCGTTCTTTGCGAGATGCTCTGGAAGATATGGGATTAGGTGAATATGAGGAAATTGGTATTTTTACAACAGTTCCGGGTAGCGAGGCTTCACAATGGGTTAATCCAAAATGGTTAGAACAAGTCCGAAAAGAATTGGATAATTACCCCACAATTGATATTATTCATTTAAGTGTTGGAGGTAACGATTTCCTGAATAATTGGCGGATTGATATGCCCCCCGAAGCCAAAGAAGCATTATTCCAACAGGTTGTCCGTGATACCGAAACGATTATTCGAGCCCTTTTGGATATGAAACCCAACCTCCATGTAGCACTTATTGAATATGATTTTATCAATAAAAGTAGAGGAAAAGCCCGCTGTCAAGAACTCAATATGGCGGGGGTAGAATTATCCCGCAGACGAATGGAAATGTGTAAAAACATTGACAGATGCTTTTATATTCAAACCTATGGATTAATGCAATACCATTTTGGAGTAGCGAATGATATTCCTCCTCATACCGTTCCTCTACCGGGACAATATCCCGACTATAAACCTTTTCCCGGGGGAAATCCCGATTATTGTAATGACACAAAAGCCATGATGGATAATGTTCATTTAAGTAGTGAAGGTTATTATTATTTAGCGAAGTATTGTATCGAAGTCATTTATAAACAATGGCTTACAAATGTAAACACCCCCATAACCGTCAGCAAAAAGCAATAAATAATACTGTTAGCATAGTGCTTCACCCGACCCAACACCCCCATAACCGACAGCAAAAAGCAATAAATATTGTTATTTTTTTGAGAAAGGACCAGGACTGTATTTATCTTCTCCATTGGTATCGGGATGATAACTGCCACCGGGAAAGTTAAAAAATTGAATAATACGGAGTAATTCATTTAACCTAATTTTCCAGTCCTGTGGGTCATAATCCGATTTATGAGGTGTGCAATTTTTATTCCCTTCAAAAGGAGCGTACCCATCTTCTGTTCCTGCCTCACAATGATATTCACGAGCATTGAACAATTGAACTACACGAAGCACCTCAGAAAGGCTAATGCTCCAATCTTTGTTCGTATCTGCACTGTGGAAATCGTTGTTATTTTTTACAATTATTTTCCCTCCATTGACCAATACATTTTTGGGTAATGCTTTATTGTCTGCTCCTTCTGCAGTTACTCCTGTTATCTGGATTTCTGAATTATCGGCTAATCGAGTTGTGCTTTGTGCAACCAGGTTGCCCAATAAACCATCAGGAATACTCTGTGTGCCTCCGTAAATGATGATATTTATTTGGGAGCCTGTTACGGAATACATTAACTTTTTCTCTGCACCGAGATTTGATGAAGGTTCTACTTCCAGAGGAAAAATATTAGATACAGTGGAATTCCATCGGATTATCAAGGTGCTTATATTAGATTGATTCCCTTCCCAATTCAAAGGTAATCGAAACACTCCAGGAGTGGCTGTTTCAACATCAGAAATAGTTAAAACACCATCTGCGAAAATACTCGAGGATATAATTACACATATAAGCAAAAACATAACATTTCGAAACATAACATTTTCCTTTATCCATATATTTTTTATAAGATAATAATACCTTAAAAATTCTTAATAAAATCAAATAGTTAATTGTATATTTTAAAAAATTTTAAAAAATGCGTGAACGATTGGATATTCTTTTGCAAAAACGGCTGAACCTAACACGAACACAGGCTCAATCCCTTATTCGCTCGGGTAAAGTATTTGATAAAAATGGTATATGTCTTGACAAACCCGGAACCAAACTTCCTGAAAATATTGAATTAAAGATAATACAGGATAACCGTTTTGTTAGTCGAGGGGGAATAAAATTAGAGCATGCATTAAATCATTTCGGGATAGATGTTCATTCTGTAATCGCCATAGATATAGGTTCTTCTACGGGCGGCTTTACAGATTGTTTATTACAATATGGCGCAAAAAAAGTCTATGCAGTTGATGTGGGATATGGTCAATTAGCATGGGCTATAAGAAATAATTCTCGAGTAGTTGTTATGGAACGATGTAATATTCGATATTTAGACCCTAATCAATTACCTGAGAAACCTGATTTTTTTACAGTAGATTGTTCCTTCATTTCATTAAAATTAATTTTGCCTAAAATAGTAGAACTTGTAGATAATCAGTCGCGGGGGGTAATATTAATCAAACCTCAATTTGAAGCAGGACGCGAACATGTAGAAAAAGGCGGTGTTGTTAAGGACAATATGATTATTAAAAAAACAATTGATGAAGTATTAAACGAAGCAGAAAAACTTGGCTTTGAAATTCAGGGTGTAGTTCCTTCTCCCATAAAAGGACCCGCAGGAAATCAGGAGTATCTGGCATACCTAACTTTGACGAAAAGGATAGAAACATAGGATATGAAAGATTTATGTTAGAAACCTTGTATATCAAAGATTTTGCACTGATTGATGAACTCGAAATCAATTTTTCATCAGGACTGAATATTTTATCGGGTGAAACCGGTGCAGGCAAATCTATTATTGTTGAATCCTTACAGATAGCATTGGGGGAGAGGGCATCTACTGAATTTATACGAACAGGTGCAGAAAAAACTCGGGTAGATGCGGTTTTTCATATTCCAGTTGTATCCCAATCCATACTACAAATACTGAAAGAATATGAAATCGAATTGGATGATAACAGAATTATTCTTTCCCGTCTTATATCTTCCGATGGGAGAAGTAAAGCGTGGGTTTCAGGCAGACCTGTTCCTGTTAGCGTCCTTTTAAATATAGGAAATCAACTTGTAGATTTTCATGGACAACATGAACATCAGTCCGTATTAAAACCCTCATGCCAGTTAGAATTATTGGATACCTTTGCAAATGCCAACGCCCTTTCTGAAAATGTTCGTGAAAAGTTCCTTGCTATAAAAAAGATAGATGAAGAAATAGCAAACCTTGAGGAAATGGCACAGCGGCAAAACCGCGAATTAGATTTATTAAAACATGAATTAAACGAAATTGAACAAGTATCCCCTTCTATCGGAGAAGATGAAACCTTACGAAATCAACTGTCCTATGCTATGAATCTTGAAAACATACGGAAAAATGCAAAAGAAATTTCCGAATTACTTTCCGGCTCTGAATTTAGTGTAATCGTTTTCCTGCACCGTATCCAATCTATGGTTGGTGAACTGCAAAAACACGATGCCACCTTTGAGCCGTTTTTTAATCGGCTCGAAGAGATTCAATGTGAACTACAAGAGTTATCCCGAGAATGCGAGCGATGCTGTAATCTGGTAGAAATTAGCGAAGAAGAAATTGAACGATTAAACCAGAGACTTAATCAGATAAACCGATTGAAACATAAATATGGAAATACCATTGAAGAAGTTATAGAATACGCACAAAAAGCCCGTTCCGTTCTGGATAAAGTAATGAACAGTGAGCAACAATTGGAAGAATTAAAAAAACAGAAAAATAAACTATACAAAGAAATTATACAATCCGCCGAACAATTATCAGAACGAAGACAGAAAGCAGGAGAAATCCTTTCTTCGCAGGTTACCCAGTCAATTAAAGACTTAGCCATGAAAGATGCAACTTTCCATGTCACAATAGAAAGATGTCCCTTGTATTCCAGTGGTATAGATAAAGTTGAATTCCTACTAACTCCCAATATAGGTGAAATTAAAAAACCTTTAAGACAAATTGCCTCCGGTGGTGAAATGTCCCGTATCATGCTTGCTTTGAAAACGGAACTGGCTCGTGCCGACCAGATTCCTACTTTGATATTTGATGAGATTGATGCCGGTGTGGGAGGTATGGTTGCACGAAAAGTAGCCGAAAAATTGGCAGAATTAGCCCGTCATCATCAAGTTATAGTCATAACGCATATTCCCCAGATTGCCGTTTTCGGAGCATCTCATTTCCAGATATTGAAGGAGAATGTGGACAACCGAACTGTAACCCGCGTTAGACCCTTAAAAGGAGAAGAGAGAATTAAAGAAATCGCCCGTATGCTTGATGGTTCTATTTCTGAAATTAGTTTAAAACATGCCAATGAATTATTAAAAGAAGTAAAACAGCAGAAAGGAGTAAAAACAAATGGATAAACCTAAAATCAAAATAGGTGTCATGGGTTCTGCGGGAGGAGAAATTTCTCCAGAAGCAGCACAAAAATGCAGAATTTTAGGAGAAACAATTGCGGAGTTAGGTTGTGTAATATTAACAGGGGGATGTCCCGGTTTGCCTCACGAAGCCGTTAAAGGTTGTAAATCCAAAGGCGGTTTAACAGTAGGAGTTTCCCCCGCATTAAGTGAGTATGAACATGTTCATGTTTACGGCAGTCCTTTAGACCACATAGATATTATGATATATACAGGTTCAGGTCTCATGGGTCGTGAAGTAATAGGGGTTCGCAGTTGCGATATTATTATTATAGTGGGAGGTCGTTCGGGAACATTGGGCGAATTTGCCATTGCCTATGATGAAGGAAGACCCATCGGTGTGCTGATGGGCACAGGAGGTATTGCCGACCATATAGATGATATTCTCCCTGTAATCGAGAAAAAAACAGGTTCAAACATCGTTTTTGACCGAGACCCCAAACGACTTGTTGAGCGTTGTGTAGAATGGTTCAAAACACATCCACCCGTTATAAGAAATAGGGAGTCCGCATTATGAAAATAACATCCTACGGAGCCGCACAAGAAGTTACAGGCAGTAAACATCTTTTAGAGATAAACGGCAATAAAATTTTACTGGATTGTGGCCTCTTTCAGGGAAGACGTGCAGAGGCTGACCAGAAAAACCGTCAGAATTCTTTGGATATCCAAAAAATTAATTGCATTATACTTAGCCATGCACATATAGACCATAGTGGACTGTTACCATTATTTGGTAAAAAAGGATACAGAGGACCTATCTACGCAACACCAGCAACAAGGGACTTATGTTCCATTATGTTAATGGATAGCGCCCATATTCAGCAGAAAGATGCCCAATGGCTATCTAAAAAACATTTGACCTTTATCCCACCGCTTTATACTTCGGATGATGTCCACGAAATTATGAAACATTTTATATCAGTCCCTTACGAAATGCGAATGCAAGTCGGAAATGATGTATTCCTGACATTTCACGATGCCGGTCATGTATTAGGTTCTGCTATGGTCGAATTAGAATATCGAGAATCTGGGAAATGGAAACGATTTATCTTTTCCGGTGATATTGGTCGAAAAAACATGCCCATCCTACAAGACCCATGGGAACCTCCTCCTTGTGATACCCTTATAATGGAGTCTACCTATGGTGACCGTGACCATGGTAATGTAGAACAAATGGACGCTAAATTAGAAGAGATAATAAAAGAAGCCGTTGCTCAGGAAGGCAAAGTTATTGTTCCCAGTTTCGCTTTAGAACGGACACAAGAGTTTATCTATTCTCTTCACCGATTGGAAACACAAAACCGAATCCCAGATATCCCTGTTTTTGTGGATAGTCCTCTTACCGTGGATATTACAGAAGTATTTCGCCTACACATGGAATCCTTTGACGAAGATTTTAAAGAACAATTACGCGAAGCGGGCAACCCATTTGACTTAAAACGAATCCGCTACATTCGCTCTCAGAGTGAATCTATGGAATTAAACAGTTTGAAAGGTCCCGCCATTATCATTTCTGCATCCGGTATGTGTGAATATGGCCGTATCTTGCATCATCTCCGAAATAATATCTCAGACCCACGCAACACCATTCTTATTATTGGTTTTCAGGCTGAATACACTTTGGGACGCAAAATTGTTGAAAAACAAAAACAGGTTAAAATTTTAGGTATTATGTTGGAATTAAAGGCTCGTGTTCGAATTATGAACGAATTTAGTGCCCACGCCGGCAGGACGGAACTAATTGACTTTGGTTCAAGATATGCCAATACAGACACGAAAGTTTTTCTGGTGCACGGCGAAACAAAAGCTATGCAAGCCCTTTATTTAGCACTTGCAGAAAAAGGTGTCAAGAACCTATCCATTCTTAAATTCCGCGAAACAATTGAAGTTTAATACCTTAAAATAAGAAAGTAATTAACCCTCTTTTCTCATCTCGTGCCGTAATCACGAATTTATTGCCGTGAAGCCGAAAAATCTTTTACACCACGATTATCTTATTCTTTTTCCATTATGAGAAATAGGTAATAAATTACCTGCACTAAACCATGTATTGTTTTTCCCTACAATTTCTTCTATTTCTGCTACGAGCCGTGGCGTTGCAGAAACTTTTATATCCGGATACGCCTGAATAATAATTTCCCTTTGTTTTAGGATATCCTGATAATGAAAAAAGACCTCACAATCCCCGATATTATAAGAAAATATATCCATCAATTTTTCATAATCACTTTCAGTGATTGTCGAATCCACCCGTATATGGAAAGCACTTGCCAGGGTTATACATTCATCGGGCGGAATAATAATACGAGCAATGTAACCGCGTTGAGAATTCCTGAAATTGACCCGCGCCTGAATAAGGACTATATTCTCTATATATATCAAATCTTTTGACTTTTCGTAGGTATCTGAGAAACAGGTTATTTCATATTGCCGTTCAGTATCATCCAATTTAATAAAAGCCATTTTCCCTTTGGCTGCATTATGATATTTCACATCAATAATAATTCCTCCTAAAATAACATCCTCTCCTTCCCCCTTCTTTTCAACGGTATCTTTCGGTGTAGTCCATAATTTAAATATATCTTTATATTGCTCTAATGGATGTCCCGATATATATATTCCTATTACCT